>Ga0116227_10000372_pt1 | contig 84832 bp, 57 predicted proteins | sample S1TSphgellanicum_FD_89693 | JGI IMG/M metagenome (GOLD analysis project Ga0116227, IMG submission 89693) | Host-associated microbial communities from peat moss isolated from Minnesota, USA - S1T2_Fb - Sphagnum magellanicum MG | ecosystem: Host-associated > Plants > Peat moss > Unclassified... | reverse complement strand
GAAGGGCGCACGGTTCATGGGCTATTAGATAATTGTCCAACCTATTTTTTATCACCCTAATATTACTTTATTTTTTAATAGGGCATTTGCAAGCTAAAGTGAAACCATTTTGTATCCATAATGGAGTCCATTTTAGGATTTTTCATTCCAGAAACATAAACTTTTGTATATATAAAATTACTCATCTTTTTTATAAAATAATGCCACATGTCACTATACTATGGCTTAAGTTTCAATTTTTATGAAACTTTTCATGTCAATTCCAAAAAATGTGAAGATGAAAAACTTTGCCTTTTTCATTGTTTTTTGGTGTAATTAAAAGTTTATCAAACTTTCATATAATATTAAAATGGTTAATAAGGCCTCATTTTGAATTTCAAATATAGGTTTTGAGATTTGGAGAAAAAATGATGTTATTTTATTACAAACTATGGTTATAATGAATCCATTTCCAACTTATTAAGGACTGTGACACTATAACTTATCTATGGTTAAGAGTCCCTCATGTGACGTAAAAATATTTATTTTAAATGATTTTAGTTTTATATCATAATAAACTATATAAAAATCATATAAATGAACAAAAAAATTGATATGAAACATAGTCCAATCCGTGAAGGTGTAGAAAACTTGATGCAATGACATCCAAAAATGGACACTCTAGCTTGCAAATACCCAATATATACATATTAAAACCCTATATTAATTATATTCTATTATTTTAGATTACTACATACTTTTATATTATGATTAAATTAATTATTTGAATAAAATGTATCCTATTTTTCAACTAATTAACTTATAAATTTTACCCAACAACCAATATATTTGCATCTTATAATTTTTACTCATATATTTTTTACTTTTTTTTTGCTAGTGTCCCCCCAAGTTTTGCTTTTCATCCAAGAAAATTTAACACTCTTATGAAAGAAAATTAATATTAAACATTTTGACCTTTCAATGTATTCAAAAAGAAAATTTAAAAAATTGTAACATAGTTGAACCAATATTAAACTGAATTTTGATTTTTTGTAAGTTTACCAATAAGATCAATATGTTCCAAGACATTTTACAATATATTCTAAGAAGTTATTGTCCTTTGGTTGTAATTCACCTACTAATTTAATGGAGTTAATTGAAACAAACTTGGATTTAGAAGAAAAGCTAGAAAATTTTGAAGGTGCTTTTGAATGGGACAAAGTTGTGAAGATGTAATTGATTGGTTTTTCATTCTAATCAATTTTAGTGATTACTTTCATTTTTCTTTTTTGTTGAAATTTTATTGAAATTTTAATGTTAGTTTTGATATTTGAAAATTTGAACGAATTACCTAAGAAAATTAATGGTTATCAAAATTGTGAGAACTGTCAATTTGAAAACTAGCAAAAGACCTAAAAAAAATGACAATCTAAAAACTTGGTTGGTTTTCTTCAGCTGGAATTTTTATTTAAAAAATCAACACAATTTTTTCGAGTGACAAGGAGAATTGGAACCAGCAATTCACAAAAAAAATGTGAGAATGGGCTATAACTGGAATACTTGAACACCTCTCTAAACCTAAAATTCCAAAAAATAAAATAAATCTCAATGCCATGTCCAAGTATACAAGGCAAGATGCCTATCCCACGGGTGCACCTCAAGAGCTTCACAAAATAGAATCTTGTCTAGTATGTGCATCACATGTGTATGAAACACCAAAAATGTGTCCAAATAGGCTGTCATGTTTGCAAATGTCCATCGATCATGTCATCACATACTTGGATCTATGCCATGGCATATACCTATGGTCATATATATAAGTATATATTTGTTGGGTTTGACCTTTGAACATACCATAAGAGGCAAAAGCCATTATGGAATGAGTTGTTTGTTTTATAGGTGTAAATCGGGTCGACTCCCGACTTTTTCTGGTTATACTTGGAGAGCATTTGATATCTATGAAGATCTCTCTCCTAGAAAAGGGAATGTTCTTTACACCTGCTGCTCTTAAGAAGTAGGTTTAAAACTTAGAACCCTCCTCTTCTTGTAAGCCTTGTGATCTATGTAATGTAACTATGCTGCAATCTATCAAGCATATCCTCTTTGCTGCATGTTTCCAAGATTTATGATGCTCTAGTATATGTCAAATTGATTCATATATCGAGGTTCAGGAATGATAGGGGAGCGGCCTTCCCAAAACCTCCAACTACTAAGCTCATGCACGCAAAGTGCCATGCAAGCTGCCATCTTACAATGTCCCAGTCCCATTTGATGGTCTCTCAGATGCCAGATATTATAGAGGGAGCACCTCCGTAAAACCTCCGACTTCTGAGGGCTTCTGGGCACGGAGTGCTATGCATGTTGCCACCTTACAACATGCAAGTTTGTTGGTTTTCAGAATGCCCCATTGTAGAATATTATTATACTTTTTTGGGTTGACACTTGGATCAAATTGTGTGACTAGTATTGTACTTACTAGCATTGAAGTGTGAAGTGCATGGTTATGCAACAAGTGTTTGATAGCTCTCTCTCCTCAGCTGGTTAAAATATCTAGACCAAAGCCCCATAAGCTTAATATCAATGCTTCACCCAATTTTAAAAGAATTTGAAGAAGAACATGTTTTCTCACCCAAAATCAAATCCTAGTGATTGATTACATACTAACTGTGAATCCTCATTTACTCTCATTGTGTTGAATTGGGTAAGATGTGAAGAGTTCATGACCTTGACCCATTAAAGAGCTACCAACAAAACCCTCAATTTTTTTCAATGTTGAAACTCAAAAACCCCACCCAACACCCACTTTAAACTCCATTTGCAAGTATAGATCTTTTCAAGGATCCAACCACGGTACAGAATATGATTTTTTCTATGGCAATAGGCCTTGGTTCATGACACATGTGAAGTAGCCTTGTGGTGTCATGCATTTCAATGAAAGATATATGAGGTGCTTTTTGTGGTTTCACCCATTTCAATGTAAAATATTTAATGTCAAATATGTCTGATGCTTCTTTAGGGTTTCATCCATTGCAGTACAAGATATATGTGATGTTTTTTTGTGGTTTCATTCATTTCAGTTGCAAGATATATGTGATTTTTTTGGTGGTTTCATTCATTTCAATGCAAAATATGTGTGATGCTTCTTTTTGGTTTCATCCATTTCAGCGCAAGACATATATATGTGATGTTTTTTTGTGGTTTCGTTCATTTCAATGCAAAATGTAAGTGATGTTTCTTTGTGGTTTCATCCATTTCAGTGCAAGATATATGTGATGTTTTTTTTGTGGTTTCATTCATTTCAGTGCAAGATATATCTGATTTTTTTTTTGGTGGTTTCATTCATTTCAATGCAAAATATATGTGATATTTCTTTGTGATTTCATCCATTTCAATGCAAGATATATGTGATATTTCTTTGTGATTTCATCCATTTCAATGCAAAATATATGCGATTTTCTTTCATGGTTTTGTTGATTTCAGTGCAAGATATATCTGATGTTTTTTTGAGTGGTTTCATTCATTTCAATGCAAAATATATGTGATATTTCTTTGTGATTTCATCCATTTCAGTGCAAGGTATATATGATGCTTCTTTGTGGTTTCATCTATTTCAATGCAAGCTATACGACATGCTTTTTGTGTGGTTTCATCCATTTCAATATTAAATATATGTGATATTTACCATGTCCAGGCCTACTTCCACACGAGAAACGACATTCTGTTGAACCAAATAATGCTCCATAAATTTTCATGGTGCTAGTTGTTAGTTTATTGGTGAACATTTTATTTGTAATCGTATTTGGGTGTAATGGAAATATCGTGTGTAAATCTATGACTGAAAATGGACATTGTAAGGCGGACTCTGAAAAACTTAATAATTTATTTTTTTACAAATGGAAAATTGAAATATATATTATTAAATATGTTTATTAGGTAATTAAATACTATGAAATAGCAAAAATTGTAAACCTCCAATATTAATTCCTCAAACAAATTAATTAATCATTTGTTGCATGTGATCTCATATTTTAACAAAAGTGTAACCCCCACCCCTCAAGACAAAGATGAGCTTATATATATTTAACCAAGGAGGGAAAATACAAAATATAATATTTTAAATATAAGCAAGCACCTCAGTTCATAACCCAGAGTGTCTCCAACACAAAGATTTCTGAACAGTAAATTATCCCTTTGAAATGGAAAATATTGTAAGATTGAGAATTTGGACGGTCCATCATTTTGAGGTTTTAAAAATAAAATAAAATAAAATAAAATAATTATTATTTTCTGAAATGGCCATATTTAGACAATAGGTTTGAGCATTGTAGCCAAAATATAGCACAATTACTAAAGTTTTTGTACTTTACTCTCTGACCTGTAGCCAAATTTGGCTAACTCTTCTTGTGGATGATCACAAAATTGAAACAAATTTAAGACAAAAATCCTCAGGCCCAACCAAATCCCATGTAAATATAACCGAACCGCAGGTTGTTGAAAAATGGAGATAGATCTCAAAACGAGACCCAGGAGAGCATTACAGGGAAAAAGTGATACCCGTCCAGAGTGTCAGCTGGTACGAAGTGGATATCTTTCCAAATATCCCCCGGGTCTCGTCCGTCGGTCTTGTCCCCTATATCACGAGAAGAGAGGTCGAGAGCGAGTGGTCTCTGCAGTGCTCGCGACGACACAGCGTTGCGTGGAGTGCTTGAGGTAAGAAGGACTCGGACTCGGGACGTCGTGAACATGGCCACTACAATTCTCATACCTGTTGTTCTTGCTCTGATGCTACTACCGCTGCTAGGTGCTGCTGCGGACACGGACTCCCTGTATAAAGCTCTTAAGGAACACGGGCTGCCGGTCGGTCTGATTCCCAACTCCGTCAAGAACTACGTCCTGTCAGAAAACGGCAAGTTTAAGGTGGAGCTTGAAGAGGCGTGCTACGCACAGATCGAGGAGCCGGTTTGTTATACTTCTTTTCTCTTTGCTGATTTAGCATGAATTTCACGCTCTGTCTTTGAGCCGATTCTGTTTCATTCTCAGCGTCGTTGAACCATTGGTTTGCTTAGCATTCTCATTTGTTGTGACCAGCTCTCCGCCTTGCTTCTTGTTTGTTGAACTCGGATGCTGTTTTGTTCGGATGTGTAATTCTTTGAAGTTGTGGCCGGACATTCTGACGCGTTTCCTGTCTGAATTTTGCGAACCGAAGATAGAGTGCATGTTGTTCAAGTAGGAAATTAGGACTGGAATGCTCAAATCAGTAATTTGCATTTGCATCGCTCGACTGTATTTTCTCTCGTCGAAAATCGGTCTCTCAGTAGTGTCGAACATATTCTGATCGCTGTGAACAGAATCTTTGAGTTTTCAGAGCGTGAGACTACTGTCTTGAGTTTTCAGAGCGACGTGAGACTGTTTCGTAATGTGCAGTTATCATTCGAGAGCCTCCGACAGCCTCTTGGAAGAGGTGTTAGCTACTGGGAAAAAACAACAGAGTCGCTGCCAGGAAGTGGAAAGTGTGACTCTTTGGCCGAGAGAATGTCATTGATCAATTCCTGCTAATTGAAACTTGAGGAGTTTGTTGCTGTTCATGTTTTTGGCAGGTATATTATGAGGAAACCATAGAGGGAGAGCTTTCATTTGGAGCAATAAATAACTTGAAAGGCATCAAGGTAAAGCAACTCTTTATTTGGGTACAAGTCACAGGAGTACACGTTGATCCGGACTCGCCCGACTTCATTTACTTTGAGACTGGGATTTTGAACAAGAAACTGCCTACTTCTTTTTTTGATGCCCCTCCAACATGTCACAGTGAGAGCAGCACTGATGTCACAGGTTTCTCGGATTCCACAGTCAAGGTATGTTTCTTGATCAATATTTGCCTTCTTCAAGTAGTATCCATGCTTGAGATGATTGTGTATGATCCAATCAAAAACTGTTTAAAAGGCGAACTTTTAGGAGCTCTGGTGATAGAGCTATGGAACTTTGGTTATGGAGCTATGCCTCTGCAGGTGCTCAGAAATGTGCAGGCAAAATATTTGCTGTCATACAAACCCATCCCGAAGTTGTACATTCTTGTCTTGTCAACAAAGATTGGCAAGGATCAAACATGAAACATTCATAAAATTTTGACCAAAAATCGCACAAAATCATTGATTCTCTCTGCAAACATGATAGAAGTTGCAACACATACTCTTTTGGAGAGGGTGTGGCAGATTCTACGAGGTGGAACCAATCGTCCTCAGTAAGCATACCAGAAGAGTACACACAAAGGTGAGATGAAAGATTTTGTGATCATTAATTACATGTGTTTGTTCACTTCTATAAAGCCATGTTGGTCTTGTTGCTTCATGTGTTGGTCTTGTTGCTTCACATGTCAGTCTTGTTGGTATACATGTTTTATCTGTGTTTGCCCCTTTGCTAGGAATGGAGGCTTTCCAGGACTGTTCAAAGTTCAAGAAAATGGAGCACAGTCCTTACTCTGTGGCATAGTTATTATGTTTATAAGTCCAGGCTCAAGCTGTAATATGTGTCTGTGTCTATTATGGATTACATCCCCTTCAGTTATAGAGAGGAGGCATGTCTCTAAGTCTCTGCTGCATGGGTGCAGACATGTAACAGACTTGGTTCTTCAAGTACTAGTTTGAGCAAGATTTTTGGACTATGTGAATTGGGTGTTGTTTTCATGGTGCCTATTGTGACCATACATTTTTGTGCATTTTTGGTTTGCTTTTATCTTAGACCACTGTAAAAGGCTTCTATACCAGAAGATATGGTAGTCTTCTTCAATAGTTAAACAATTTGTACCTTGTATGAAGAGAATTCACAAGAACTCCATGAGAATTTTGATGAATCGTATAAAAATTTGTAATCCAGATAGATGAATATTTTTGAAGTTTTAAATTGGAGGAATGAAAATGTGAAAATTGATTGGTGTTGTCGTATGGTACTTGTACAAAAAATGGTTCAAATCATCCAGGAAGTTTCTCATACAAATTGTCTCATCTTCTGCAACTTTTTGCATGCATATAGCATCATTGTGCAACAATGGCCCACATTTCATAGGAGGAGAAAGGAATGTCTAATAACAAAGTAAAGAAGATAAGACTAAATTATTAGTCCAAATTTAACATATAGCTCCACTCTTGAATAATCTCAAAATATCTTGTGAAATAATGATTAAAAAAAAAGTGATGAACAAGAGGCAAGATAGAAAACCAGAGTCAAAATATTTGAGACTTTGTGCACTAAACCCTAAAAGCTATTAACTTATGTGCTAAACCTTAAAAACTCTAACTTCAAGTGCCAAAATGACCTTTTCAACACAAATCCACCAAAACTATCCATCCCATATGGTACCTTCCCATTGCAGCTACACACTTATAAACCATGGTAGTTTTTTACTGCAACCTAACACACTGAAACTTCCTGTACCCAATTACCCTCTTGCATGCATCTTACCCGACATTCTGACTAAAGTTCTAAACCATGGTATGGTGATTCAGTTTTCTCCCTCTTGGATCTCTTCTTTCTACAGTCACCAGCATCATGCCCTATGGATGGCATATATCCACTGCCGCATATATGAGACTGGATCTGACAGGTCAAAACTGATGGAATTAATAAGTTCCAAAATGAAAGAAATCTAGAAAATAGTAAATAAATTCGCTCAGTAATTTGATTCACCAACTGAGTGAGTAACAAGTACATCTCATTCCAGACAGTTGAACAATCTGTGCAACAACGATGATACAGTAAGAGTAACATAGAACAAAGGGACCCAAAAGTTCACACAAAAATCATAACACAACACAAAAGAGACTGGAAAGTTCACACAAAAATCAGCACATGAACCGAAAATAAAAACTAGACAATTATAGCAATAGAGCACATCATTGACACAGTATTAGCAAACAAAGTTGCAACATGCACTGGCTTAGATTAGGCATGTTATATTAGAAAGGAAAACAAAAGCAGACAAGTGTCAAAGTACCCAGCACTGGAGAATGTCCCACACTCACATCTCTTCAACTACTCAGATAAGTTTGCTTTATTCCAGCTGCATGATATCAAAGATCGTCTTTCTCAACCTTCGAAGTACATGACAACCTGGACTTTGAAGTGTGCTCACTTGAAGACAAACTTACACACTACAGAAAGCTCAGTGTGGTTGCACAACAGCTGTCTCAACATAGATACATGCGTACCATGCCAACAAGAAAGGCATTCATTGACAAGGAAGAGCACTTCCTCAGAGTCAGAATGCCTGAGAAGCTGAAAACACTGTTCCCATTCCCTTAAGACACTAAAGGAACGCTATCTGGTCAACTGTCACATGCTAGAGACATCTAGTGAGTTCCCTCCCTTAAATGCAGCATTGGCAGGAAATGCTTGCTTTGAGAGACTGGACAGGTAATTCAATGTTGCCAACTGAGTCCATAGTAGAATATCATTCCCTTTGAACAGAGGCAGTTGTGCAAACAGTGGCTCTGAGGAAAAGGGTTGTGCCCTTGCTCAGATCCTTAAAGGGCAAGCATTGGGTTCTGCTTCCTTGCATGTTCTGGTATCAAGCGCTGTAGAATTTCAGGTGTTGTGCCTTTCAGTTCTGGTCATCACAATAACAGCACCAAGCTTCATATCTTAGATTTGCAAGACATCCAGCAGACACATGTAAGTAAAGAAAAGTAAAGCTTTACAAACACCTGTTGACATTTCCTTAGACAGAACTACACCCAAACACATTGGCTCAGCTTCAATCCAAAAACTCTCCATGCTGCAGCTTGAGCTAAATTCAAATTGGAGAGAGCAAAGGACACAACAGAACTGAAGTTAAGATGATAGAGAATTACCTTGTTGCTTGAAGTTAAAAAGAGGGGGCAAAGGGCGACCATTTGGCAAGCGACAATTAGGATCGCGGAGTTCATCAAAGAAGGGATGCACACAAGCCTCCAACTGCATCCCGAAACAAACTGAACAAGTGTAAGGACAAACACTACTCCAGAGAAGTCAAAGATCAAAGTGAGACGGATGCTAACAGTAGTTCCATAGCTACTTCACCTTCTGGTGCAGTGGTACAAAAAACATGTAACATGACCCATATTATTCTTCAATGTTCAGAACACCATGTCTGCAAAATTTCCTAGGCGACCAATGTTAATTCCCATTTTATTTGCTGCATCTAGTTCTCTTTGAAGCAATCAACATCCAATCAAAGAACTATTGAGAAAAGGATTCAGAAGAAAAAGGCAGGAAGCGCACCGCAGAGCAGCGCAAGTTTGGAGAATATTGAAGAAGTCTTGAGACTAGGTCAACAGCTTCAGGTGGCATGCGCTTGTGGAAGACCTAACTCAACGCAGAACCACAGTGAGACAGAAGGCAAAGTCACACACCCCTCCAGATGTTCAATACATAAGGTTGAACACTTTATTAACAGCAAATGTACTGGAATCACAGCGTGTGAAAACTGCATACTTTGTGCCAGGGATGAGCCTTGATTTGAGGGAACTTGAACTCTGTGTAGTTTGGGTTCATGCACTTGATCTCCTCCCTTGTTGGGGTGCCCAAAACCTGGGCAACCAAACATTCAACCATTTATAAGAACAAATCATTTAACAATACTCAATGCACCAAAAATGTGTTTGTATAATCCATGTTTTCAGCTGGCCAAAGTTCAGTACCTTGATGATTTCAACTAGTTGATCCACTCCACTTTCTCCTGGAAAAAGGGGCTGCCATGAAAACAGATAACATGTGAGAGAATGATGTGCCATGAACTGTGGCAAACAACCTGTTGATGCCAGCTTCAACTAGCAAAATAGTTGCAGTTTTATGTTCAAGAACAATCAAATTAGCTGGAGAAGGGACAAAACCAAAAGGAGAAGTTCAAGGAGAACATACCTGACCCAAAAGAAGTTCAGCCATTACACAGCCCATTGACCAGATATCAATGGCGGTTGTGTATTCTGTGGCCCCAAAAATAAGCTCAGGTGCTCGGTAGTACCTAGAACATATGTACGAGATGTTGGGTTCCCCTTTCACCTGTGCACCACAGAGAGCACAATGATAATGACATACTAACTCCAGTAGATGCAAAAAGAAACTCAGAGCTCACAAATGTCTCATCATTTCCAACAGAACCCTCTAGTGACAAGTTTAAAAAGCATCTATTCCTCAGAGTCCCCAGTCAGATGCTTGGACAGAGGTCAATATCCTATAGTGGAATTAGTAAAGAGAGCCTACCAGAACTTTAGCACTTCCAAAGTCACATAGCTTGAGCTGGTGTGTGTGTGGATTCACCTGCAACACATGCAAATAGATATCAGAACAGGCCCAGATCCACAACAGTTCTTGATTTACCCAACAACAGGAGAGAAGTCACTAGATATCTCCATCACAGCTTGCAAGCATGGAAGCGTACCAGCAAGTTTTGGGGTTTGATATCACGATGGCAAACACCAATGCCATTATGGATATGTGCCAGTGATCGACATATCTGTACCCAAAAGCCAAGGAACCAATCTTAATAAGCTCCTCCTATGCTGACTGGGCGCAGTTTGCCCAAATTATAAACCCAACCTCCAGCTTGACATATTCAAACCATGCATTACCCACTATCCACCAAAATTAGACAGAGCTGATCTCAGTCATGGTTCTGAACCACTACCTATTGCTTGCAGACACAGGAATTTGCAAGAAAAGCAAGTGGATGACCCAGGTAAGTGAAAGGCCAAATTCTTTAGTATACCTGGTAGGTGTAGAGTTTCACATACACCAGGGGCATGCGCTGGTTCATGCGATTGTAGTGCTTGGCAATTCGGTAAACTGTTTCAGGGACGTATTCAAGGACCAAGTTGAGGTAAAGCTCATCCTTCTCTGTGGTAGAAAAGAAGCAGTGCTTGAATGCAACGATGTTGGGATGGTCCAGCAATCTCATGATCTGAAGCTCTCGGTTCTTGTACCTTTTATCTTGTAACACCTTCTTAATGGCCACAGTCTCTCCAGTCTCGATGCACTTTGCCTGTTACAGCTCTTGCATAACATCAAATCGACTGGTTAGACACTGTCATCTAGGAAACTGTGGATTTCACAAGCTCTTGTTTCAGCTGTGTGTGACAACCTTGACATCCAGCAGAATGTTCACAACAAACTCTGTAGTATCAGAGCCTAACCAACATCAAAACAAGGAGAAGGCAGGTGCACAATGTGAAAAGCAGGTTACCTGGAATACAATCCCAAAAGATCCAGTTCCGACAACTCGCTCTGCTGCATAGCTTATAGTCTGCGACCATCAAAATTTTCATATTATGACAGTTGAATTGTGAAGCAATTTATGGAGACAATACACAGAAACAAGATAGATATGTGTCCTCACAAGTACTGAGAACTTCTCCACACTCACGATTTAAGTGAAACCAAATCACACAGAGATGAGATGATAATAAGGTCATAGAGACTGCAGATCTGCCAACATATTATTGAGCAGGTGGAGGAAACCCAACATCAAAGAACAGAGGGGGGCAAAACAAACATAAAAACTATCATACTATCACCACCATTATGTATGCGAGGACAAGTATATTTATGAGATGATAAGAGAACTCCACAAGGCTTTGAAGATAACCATTGTGTTAGTTCCAGCCAGACAAAAGCAAAAAACAGAATGACTGTGGTCATAACTTTGTGAGTGTCACTCACAAAGTATCAGATCACCTTCACCATGAATGCAGGGATTAGCTAGCTGCCATTACTCCCCACTGGCATGTCCTGAGTTTCTGTCACATTTGTAGAAACAGGAAGACACAGTCATGCCCAGAACAATCACTGATGATTTAACTTCATTCACTCCCAATGGGGAGTGTGGGAGTGCAGGAGAATACACAATGTTGTCCTCACTACTTGGGCGTACCACTCTAACTAATCTGCCTTTTCTGTGAGGTTCCTAGAAAACCCAGACGGCATACCTGCTTTGGTTGACCATTGCGACCACCAATTGTGGTTGAAATGATCTGACCTGTTTCTGTGCCATTCCCATCAACCACAGTTGCCTCAACCTCCTACAACCACAGCGAGGTACAAACAGTCAGCGGCACAAATCAGGGCATCCTGTCAGTACAGACAGGCCCACATACAGAATAATTCATGGCAGCAGAGTAGGGCTGTGAAACTAGAAGCTAGTATACCTTATCATCACTGTGGTCCACTTTCTCATCCCTAATCTTCATGTCATGCATCTCTTTCGGCAGTTGATCAACTCCACTTGAACCTGCCTTCCCACCTGTTAGGCTTGTGCTGGCAACAGTGGCCATTGCCAGTTCCCCTTGACTCAAAACAGTTGCCACCCCTATGGGACCTATGGCTTCTCCACTGGATTCTGTAACCTCCTGCCCTAGTTTCACTCTTTTAGTTCCAGAGTCCCCAAGCTGCACATATATATCACAAACATGTTGTTAGCATGCTTTTGAGTATGTTTGTGAAAACTCTACCATGTCAACTCACAATACATGAACTTGTTTATGACAATTCACATTGAAAGGAGTACCAATTTCTCACATGAATTGCTCTCAACATGTATCATGCAAAACCCTTGCAGAAATACAGAGCAGAGACAAGGAGACAACCAGTACAGAGCTCACAGACATATTTCTTCATTATTCCAGCACCAACCTTAAAGCTAACTCAGACAATAACTGTCAGATTTGCACATGCCAGAAAAAATGCAAAGTTGTCTGCAGCTGCACCTGCCATACTGTATACCTAATAAAAATCACTCCAATACCCAAGCTTCAGCAGACTGAAACTATCAGTACTTATCCATGTTCACCCTTTAGATCTATATTCCAAGGCACAGGCCAGGTCTTCTCTCTGCGTCTGACATCTGAGTAGAAAAGTTCCCCTAGACAGAGAAACAAGATTGGATCCAAGAGGGCCTACAACTGTACTTGCTTTTGAATGGAAGTGATTGCTTGAGTAGAATTCTCACATGGGGCACTTCTAACACTCAGATTCCATCAACAAGTCCTGGAGACTACCTAAACACAGCAAGTCAAGGATGTACCTACTCACAACTAGATGCAATCTGCAAACACAGAAACAGAAAGACGTCCAATTTGCTGGAAGCATAATACATATCATGAAGGGATTTACTCTCACATGAATGGCCTACTAAATGTCTTTACTGGGATCATCCTCAGCATCACAAAGTATGACCATACTAGAGTCTACTCCTGTTGTAGGAGCATAGAAAGAAACCGAGTTCCGTTCTGACAACAACTAACTTCAGCATCCAAAGCCTTCTCCATGATTCTGTGCAGTGTTAGATGCCCCTACTCTTGAAGATGAACCTAAAAGCCAAAGGGTTAAGGATATGCCGATGCAGGTAGCAGTAATTCAATCCATCGTCAACTCTGCAGCCACACATACATGTTTGTGTGTGGCGCTGATACAGTTAAAAAGAACACTCACAATTTCAGAGGCAGAGGAATGGCCCGCAGCATAACTCTTCAAACGTCGCATTACATATATGACAAAGACGCGACCATCCACTACCTCCCATCACTTTGGAGTCTCTTCTCAACCACATCTCTGATTAACGTCTCCCGTCTCTGTCGTAACTGCTCCAGCAAACCCGCGACCATAAGTGCTACGCTCTCTTACCCTTATTCCTGGGGACGTTTTCGGAACCCTTGGCCTGCATGACAATGCACTTGTTGTTTCCAAATCTCACATAATTAATCTCCTGTCCTGTCCTCGACACTCGATGCTCCACCTGCTCTTCCCTATTGTTCAAATCACCAAATCTTCAAAACTTCCCTCTCCTTCTAAAGCCTATCCGGTCAAACAGCAGATCCCTAAAAACATCTGACCATCCCTGGACTTCAAACAGCAGCCACTTTCCCAAATCTCAAACGTTGCCGCAGGCACAACTTTCTATCGCTTCAGCCACAAGCGCCTTAAAGAATTTCCTTCAGACTACAGACAGCGAGATGCAGACGCTGTGCTGAATCTCAAGACCCTACTCTCCGTTCCTTCTCTTTCCGCCATGGCTGCGGAGGCTTCGAGCGATCTCCCCCGTCTCCCCCCGGACTTGTTGCGCAGAAGTCACCAAGCCACCACCACCCGTTGCGTCCTACTCCTCCGCCCGGCCAGGCGGCCCCAGACCCGGGAATCCGGCAACCAGAACGGGCATCTGTAACCGGATCAGCACCCGAGAACGGGAACTGATGTGGCGTCTTTCCGTTGGTTGAAATCTTAGTCAAACTGGTCGGTAGAAAATTCAGGTAAATTTGCTCCAATCAGAACGGTCCGATCGGTAAAGGGCTACAGGGTGTCATAGCCTGTGATTAAGGTCGGTCGGTCGTTGTACGAGGGTCGTCGCGTGCCCGCGCGGCGCGCGCTTTGTTCAACGGAGTCGGGCCTTGACCACCGGCTAGAAATTTGTGGTGAAGTTTTGTTTTAGGTTTCTGACTCCCCTCTTTCCCCCCAACTTTCTTTCGACCTTCTTTTACTTTGGTCTCGTGAACTCTGTGCGCAGGGAAGTCAGGTTCTGAACTCTTTCTTTTAGTCCCTGCCTTCTTCTGTGGCCAAGTCCACAGACCCTGCTGTTCAGCCTTTTTTTTTCTTTTTTTTTTCTGCTGTTGAAATTTCGCCAAAAAGCTAAATTAAAAATTAATTTTTTTGAAAAAGAATTGATTCTGGAGGTTTTCCAGTCGCCAGAAGTGAGGGTAAATTTTTTTTTAAAAAGTAAAAAAATCGCCAGATTCGTATATCCGGTTTTCATTGTTGAAGCCAAATATGATAGAAGCACGATTTAAGATTTTTTACTTTGTTTCTGATTTATAGCAAAAGATTTGGCTAAATCTTCTTCCTAGGGATAATCGCCACTTTTTTTACGTCTTCCTATGGATGATTGCCACTTTGGCTATAAAAAGAAAATCCCTAAAAAGAACACTGCTGCAGTTGCGTCACCCACGAACTGCGAGCCAGACTGGCCTGCGCCGGTCACTGGTTACCCGTGGGACTGATTACCTGCGCCGCTGACATGTACGACTGACCGGCTGTGCTTCGAGGGAAGGTACCTTCCCCCTCAGTTTAAGTTTCCTAGGTACCTTCTTCAACTGACGTCACGGTGGCCTTCCCGTCAGCACGCTAGGAACAAGTAGGTACCTACGCTCGCTCAAGGACAGGGCGAGTGTAGGTACCTTCCACATTTTGGGAACCAAGTCATTGTGCTAAGAATTGGGGGAAGGACCCCATCTTAGGGCTGTACCCTCAAAGGAGCACCTTACTAACCATAGTAAAGGATTTTGAGGGAATAATTATGCCACTTTTGAGGGTTCTTTAAATTGCATAAATATCATCCAAGGTCATCATTCATTTTTATTTTATTTTGCTTTCTATACGTAATTTAACAAAATAATCAGATGCCCTTGTTAGGGAACATAATTTTAAATAATTTTCCATTTTTTTTTCAAGGTAAGGTAAAATCTTTTTGTGTTAGATAATGGGCATTGCCCCTGACCATTGTGTCAGGTGCACCATAGGCTCCCCCTTGTAGGCTTACTTGCCCATTCTCTAATACAGAAGGCCCTGGGAATGTGGAACCTTACACATCAAGTTCCCAAACCGCCTCCTGTCGCAAGAAGCATATCAAATAAGGAAAGGGCAGGACCTCCTGAACCGAGGCCTAGCCTAAAAAAAACACTCACCTGCTGTAACAGCACGTCTCAAAATAAAGATCACATGCACACACTGTAATGCCACTGACACCCTCTGCCAATTGATCAATTCTTTAGCAAAACCAGAGACGAAAATAAGAGGCATCTTACTAACCATAAGACCTTTGAAGATGTGCAAAGCTTGATACATAAGATGTCATCCTTGCAATGACAGTCTTATTCCACCACATGTGGTAGAAGAGACATCTTACTAACCATACTTGATCTTTGAAGATGTGCAAAGCTTAATATATAAGATGTCATAGTTTGAACCCCATGCCTAGTGCACAGGTGTGTGTGTATTTGACGGTACATATTACAAAATTACAATTACAAACTACATTTTCAAAACCTCTTTATATATGACATTCCACATGTATCCATCTGGACCCTGGCCGCTGAAAATCTTGATGTTTGCGCTGCTTGTGACCCGTGAGATAACAACATACAGCTGACCATGGGAATAGACCGGAGACACCAAATATACCCCAGCGTTGTTCAACTTGTAAGTAAGTAGTAAGTTGCTTATTTAGTAGGTATCAATCTGTTGAAAATTATTTCTTTGTTTTTGTATGTTGATAAGTTCCAGTACCCAGACCCCCTCCCTGTTCATAAGGTTAGGGTTTCTGGTGCAGCCAATTTTCACATGCATCATAATAATACCTTTGGCATCCAGCATATTATTATTATTGGCAAAATTGTTTTTCTGGGCAATCTGATCATTGCAGTTACCAATATATCCATTAAGTTTGTGTGCTAAAATGACAACTGACATCCATTGCCATTATTATTATGGCAAATGCAATTCTTGAAATTGCCAATATCTAATAAAAGTGTGCTTAACGGCTGCTCGCTCTGGCATCCATTGAACTATAATAAAAAGTTATGGCAATGTAAAAAGCATTGAAAATTTCCAATATTCTAAATAAAATTTCAAAAAAAAAAAGAAAAAAAGCTCAACCCAACTCTTTCAGTTGTTGAGAAAGAGACAAGATGAGTGTACCTAAGTCCAAAAACCTCAAAATAAAAATTTAAAAAAAAAATTTTACAACACTAATATATATTATTCTCCGCCGCGCCGCATCTGTAGTCCACTCTTTCTCCGCCCTGTTGGAATAAACAGACCATGACGATATGAATGGATGATTGGATGGATGGACGGATGAATGACAGGACAGATGGATGAAATGATGCTTCACAATGTCCTTTACTATATGTAATTATTGCAATGACAATCTTATTCCACCACATGTGATATAAGGGACATCTAACTAACCATATTTGACCTTTGAAGATGTGCAAAGCTTGATATATAAGATGTCATCCTTGCAATGCAATCTTATTCCACCACCATATGTGATATAAAAGGCATCTTACTAACCATAAGACCTTTGAAGGTGCGCAAAACTTGATGAATACGATGTGATCCTTGCAATATTAATCTTATTCCATCACATGTGATGTAGCCCTAGTACAAAATGATTGTCAAGTTTTGACAAAAGGTGCCTACCAAGTGTTTACATTAGTATCTGTATCTTTTTGAAGTGAGGGGCATCTTGTCTTAGTGTGAAAATGTGCACAGGTGAATGAAAACAATGAAATCATTAGTAAAATGAATTTTTACCCAACAAAAAATATTGTAGGTAACAAATTATGACAATTTTCGTTTTATTTTATTGTGTATTAAAATTACAATGTTGATACGCATCATATTTCATCATGCATTATGTCATCATACATCATGTTATGTTATCATCATAAATTTCATGGTACAAATGTGTTGTGTAAAGAACTGTGGGAAAATTTTCAACATGACTACATGGATAAGAGGCTACCATGTTCTTAGTTGTTTAAATTTTATGATTATTGTACAATAATTGTTATTGTGTTCAAAAATACAAATACATTAAATTTCCAAAATATGTGGACTATCACACTTTCAAGTTTATGAGTAAATTAGAATAATTTGTTAATTTAATCCAAAAACATCAATCCACTACTGACACTTGATATGAACAATACATTGAAAGTATTACTAGTATTTCACATTTGATAAATAAATGGATACATATGAAAATTTGACATCTAATATACATTTCTCATCACTTTTCAATTATAGTTAACTATTATTTACCATGTGTTTCTTATGCACTAAGGATTTTTCAACATGTTTAAACATTAAAAAAGCAAAAAAAATTCAACATAAATGAATAAAAGGTTGTCACACTTCCAAATTTATGGGTAAAATAAAATAAATATTATTTCAATATTAAAAAAACAACAATCTACCATTAACACATGGTGTGAGCAATACATTGATTGCATTATTAATATTTCACACTTGAAAAATAAATGATTATATATATGAAAAATTAACACTTTATATACATTTCCCACTGTTTTTTCATTATAATTAACTATTATTTACCATGTGTATCACTAAGGATTCATTGATACACTAAAGATCTTTTGATACATAAAGGATTTTCAAGTATGCATATAACACAATCCCAGGGACAAGCATTAGAGGAATTCCAGATGAAGAGGAAAAGTCTTGTACCAATTCTCGCACTAATTCTACACAAATTCTTAGTTCTGGGTTCTTGACACACTGGTAAGGCAATTGAGCAAACGGGTTTGAGGAAATGAATTTGAACTTTATCATTATGATCTATGCACTAAACTCAGGATTAGACTCCCCAGAGAATTTGGTCACCATGCATATTGTTTCCTGATGAACAATTTTCAAAGTGAGTAGTCTTTTGTACAAAATTTTAAGTGATGAATATAAAATCCAATTGTCACAAAAGACAACATAGGCTAAACTCCAGTGTTGGCTAACCACCGATTAGAGAGTTTGCAGAAGTCTGAAGGCTTATGATGAAGACTTTGTTAATGTCGAAACCAAAGAACTGATAAAACGGAGCAATCCTCAACTACATAGAAAACTGAAGACTCAATGCTGAAGTGTTAGCCATCTCATGAGCCACTTTACAATAGGGATATAAAAGTGCCATTTCCTCCCTACAAGATTCATTAGGCTTGCCCTCCATCTCTCTCATCCTGAATCACATGTAGATATGTGTTTCCTAAACCCCAACAAAGAATAACCAAATCTCACAAGAGTTTTGCTACAAATGACTGAGTAAATGAAATCATATGCATCAGACCTGTGGTCACTGTGAAATGTGACCAAAGCTACAACTGTTCTCGACTCTGCTTCTTGGTTGCTCATACATCATCACCATAGCCAAAGGCTGGGGCATGATGGGGTACTTTTGGTTTTTTGCTTCGTTTGATCCAGTACAAGAACTCCAACAAGAGACAAGCAGTAATCTCGAGTGCTGCAATTACTGCATACCCAGCTGTTACACTCCTCTTCTCATGTGCTACATGAATTCCCACAAGGATGTTGACTGCTGCAAGGAGAAGAGCAATTCGGCCCACCCAAGAATGGTACCAGTTCCAATACCGTCGGAGCTTGGCATCTTTCTTGGGTCGCAGTACTATTGCCAGAATCTGTAAAATGATAAAAATGCAAAACATAAGCAAACATTATCACAAGTGAAGAGAGAGAGAGAGAGAGAGAGAGAGAGAGAGACACACACACACACACACACACACACACACAAGCAAGGACATGTTCACTGTCAGCCATAATATAGCAGAACAAGACCCAGTACAGAGTGACATTTTATCAACAAGATTTTACCTGCAAACAAGCCAAAACAAAGACAAAGATACCCAGGGCTCGGTGACGGCTGATTCCAGACAATCCTTTAAGCCTTCCATACAGGTTCGTGCCTAATATCAATCCAGCAACAATTAAGATGAAGCCCAGAACTTGGAATGTGACGTGGAGGTAAAACCAGGTTGGGTCCCACAGGCGGCAATAGCGTGCAATGATTGCTCCAACTGGCAGCAAAATACCCCAGCCAACTATGTTCACAGCTGCATGTGCCTTCCGAAGGTGGTCAGTTGAGATTTTATATCCCTTTGGAAGTGTGCCTGTAGTTTATACACACATATGAGATTGTGGAGAAAACTCTGCAACAAAACTTTGATGGTAACCAGTGTCTAAGCTCCAGCAAAACCAAAACCAATATGACAAGAATAAGTGAAGTCATAACCTTATGAATATCACACTAACTTCATACACTCACAAAGCCCTGAACCATGATTGTCATCATAAATAGCAGTGACCAGATGTGATGGCTCTCCACAGACTTCATCAGCACATGACAGCAGGTGTAGAAAAGTAAGTTATAATCTAAAATTTTCAGGTAAACAATATACAAAATTCTGTGTCCTGGGGATCTGTTGCCATTCTGGAGGCAATGGGTAAGACTCAGTCATGACATTTGCCACTCAAGAAACTAGCTGCCATTCATACACAGTAGATTTCAAGTGATAGCTCTCCTGATCTCATGACCCTGTGTCCCAGTCAACCACTCTGTGGAAAGAATATACCATGCATCTGAGAATTAAGAGCAACAGCAAAGTCTTTAAAACTCTCATCAAGGCATCAATCATCTACATTTTGAAGGGTGAAAACCAACCTTGAGCAAAGTTGGCAGCAACTGCCTCTCTATTGATGTGGATTTGTGGTTGTCCTGATCCATAAAGAGCTCCATATGCAAACAGCAAGTAATTGGGAGTAACGTTTGTTGTGGCAAGGTCCAATGTGAAGGAGACATATGCAACACTGCCTTCATATTGAACAACTGGATTTGATGAAAAGCGCAATTGAGACCCTGTGTGGTTGAAGATCTCACCTTCAACTTTTAGATACCAATCTGAAGCACTAACTGTACCAGACGAGGTCATTATGGCTAGCACAGCTGAAGCATCTTGCATCAGTGGAGCTCCTGCAAATCCAAGTCCTGCCCAAGAAGTTGCTTGCAGTGGTGAAATGAACACGATGTCTAAAGTATTTGTCAAAGTGTTGTGCAGTGACTGCCAAGCACCATATCCAACTGTCAGTGACAGTATTCTGCACCATAGAGCTCCAGTGTGAACATCACTTATATTCTCTACAGAAGAGAACCCAAAACATTTTACTCTCAAGGTCCTTCAAGAATCCTACCAAGGTTGCAAGCTCTGATTTTTTGCCTATAATATGTTACGTACTGGCGTTTTTGAGTACAGTTGTATGTCCCATTTTCCGCATCTCAAGAAAAACGCTGTTTTGGACTATCATGCTTCCTGACCTGAGTATGATTCTTACGGAGCTACAAATTCTATTGATTATCTCACTGCTCATCAGCAAGGACATAAACCAGTTTCTTCTGTTTTTATAATGGTAAGATTACTGCAGTGTCCATCCTACCAAAGAATAACTAAAAAACCACTTAATGGTCAATCAAATAGTTTAAAATGTTGTTGCAGAAACTCCGCAAAAAAGGTAAGCTAAGCAAACAAATTATGTCAGTTCCCACCAAACCAAAAACAAACACAGCAAGAATCAGTTCGGCCCTTACCTTGTGAGTGTCAGTCATGAAGTATTACACCATTGCCTTCATTCGGGAATAGCAGTGACTAGCTGCCATTCTCCCCCACCAACTTCATTTGATGGGTGTCTATGAATGAATCCTAAAGAAGCTTGATGAAGTTGCAGAGAAATCTCCACAACGACAATTATAGGTAACACGAATCCTAAAGAACTGGTAAAATTTCTAGTGTAGTGCACTGAAAATTCTGTCTCAACAAAGGATAGCACCATCCATGGAAGGTCCTCCTCTCCTCTCAAATGAATCATAGCCCTCCATTTACAAACTTGAAAAAATCTAGGAGTTCTTTCCACTGGTTAAGGACCTCAAACAGGGCTGTTCCGGGAATTTGGGTCATGCAATTGGGTCCCACCTCACATGGGGGCCCTCATTGGGAGAACAGCCCCATTCTCAGCCCTTCACCCCAAACGTAATCTGCTATAACCTTATGGTAGACAACAATAGAAAATTCTATATCCTCAATTTCTATTGCATTTCAGGACTCACTCATAATGGTGGCTGCATGGATCTTCAAGGCCATCTAAACATGAAGTACATCAGAAAGAACAGTTGCCACCAACATCCCACCAGAATAGGTGGTACTCCTCTTTCATACACAGTTGAACACATTTTGCACAAACAGACTGCATGCAGGTGTTGAACACAAACCCAACCCAGCTTGAAAAGGAGCACCTATTATTCACAAATCAGCTACAATCCATCTGTGCTATATAGGCCCCCACAAAGCTCCAGAATCGTCCCTAAAGAAGCAAAGGGCTACTACACAAGAAATGCAATGAATTTGACAAAAAAGTGATCACACAGATTAAAAAGTATGGAAAAGTATGAGCAGAGTTTCTATTCTTCCTAATGATTAAAGGAAGGGGGGGTGAGAGAGAGAGAGAGAGAGAGAGAGAGAGCATACCCAGGCCTCACGGTTAAAGGTCGATTGCTGGCATGTGAGAGCACTAGTATTGAAATTGGCATGGACTCCCTTCAGATTAGAAGGATCACATTGAGCATGTGCCGTCTCTACTACCATAAACAAAACGCACAATGTGATCACCCATGACCAAAAGGAGGAATACCCATCTCGTCTTCCAGCTATCCTCATCTCTGCCACCGATTACTACTAGGTACAAAATAGAAATTCGTAAGACTTACACTTCAAGTTTAAGAGTTTCTTCTTCTAGAATCCAGTCCCAACTGAGCTTACTTCCAAGACAGCAACCCCTTTCTTTCTTCCTTCCTTGCTTCTGAACAGCAACAGACCCAGATCCTCCTGCTCCCTTTCCAGCCCCCCGCGAGCGTCCAGTACTCAGAACCGTCTCACCAACTAGGCTAGTACCTCAAAGCCACACATGCATTGGAAATGAAAACCCTAGAATGGGATCACAACACAACACAACACAACACAGCACACACCCCAAGCATGTCCTAGGATATCTGAGGATTCGCTCCGCGCACGCTAAGACTGAATATAGAAATCCGCATTCCGCAAGGGCGTCCTTTGTAAGGCAGAGGAGGGTGGGCGGACGGCGGGGCGTTGTGGGTACACAGTGCAGCAGCTGGTAGTGTCATAAAGTGGGGCTTTAGAGGCGCAATGATGAGACAGCTGCTGATGTGTTTTACGCGGCTAAAGTGGTTAATCATTTCGAGAGGGTGGCGGATGTGTCTTATGGCGGGGCTCTTTGTGGCCATTTTTAAGGTGAGAAAGGAACAAATGCCAGTCAACTACTTCCCAAAAGCCTGTAAAAATGTTAATTATCTACAATTCTTTTCATTTTGGTTTTTGCCATTATTATCACCACTCTTTAACTCCAATTCTTTGGTTTTGCCATTATTATCACCACTCTTTAACTCCAATTCTTTGGTTTTGGTTTTTCCATGAGCGTGGGTACCTTATTTGCTAGTTATTAGGTTTGATGGGCCATTTACTGACCCTTTTTTTCTTTTCTTTTCTTTTCTTTTTTTTTCCTTTCATTTCCTCTGTGGGTGCAAGGAGCCACCTCAATTGACTTTCGCTTGTCAGAACAAAAATTATGTTGACATTGGACATGCCCAAAATATAATCATTGTAGAGCTTCTTCTATTATGTCTAGGTCAAATAAGAAGTTGTGACAATTTAACTTTGGGCAAAGCTTATGGGATAATTTATGGGGTGCATGGTACATCACCATATATATATATATATATATATATATATATATATTATCACCACCTTTTGGTTTTTGATGTTGAGGACTCAATTAGCAATTTCACACACCTTTTCCAAGTGAGCCCCCGTGTCATTACAAGTCATATGTCAAAGTCCATTGCTTGAGCTCTTGGGTTTGTCAAGTTTTTGGCTTTGATCAAACTTTTTGAAAGCATTCGACTGATTGCAGTGGGTGAGGTTTTGTATTAGTTGGTGAGCATAGTTTTATGTTTGTAATTTTGTGACATTGTTTGTGTTCATTTGTTAACTCATCAATTTGGAGTGATAATCAAAGATGGGTATGAAGGGGGTTCATGGTGTTTTCGTTGTTTTAAATGTTCATCTTGATTGAGTGGTGTTCTAACTAGATGTCACAAATGTTTTCAATGTCATTTCTCAAATAGCCATTTTTTAAGAGCTTTGCATAGTAAGAAACCAATTGTTTCAATTTTTTTTTATTCAGTCCACCTATGCTCAATAGGTTTTTTTTTTTTTTTTCAACCATCACTCTTTTTTGGGAGAATCGTCTATTAACCATTCTTTGGTGGGCACATGCCCACACCATGGTGACATGCTTGTTGGGCCTATTTTTGTGCTAACCCACTTTCAAGCATTACATTGTTTTACATGGGTTTTTTCCTTTTGTATTTTCACTTCATTTATTGATAACGTTCATATCATTGGCCTTACCTCTATTGTTCTTTTTGTCTTTTGAACATTTTGTTTCTTAATTGGCTGTTGTGGGGTTGGTGGTCTAATGTCGCAAATGTTTAACTTAGTCACCTTCTACTTTGCTTCCTAATTTCTCTCGTTTGGCCAATTTATGTTGTCCTTCGAATGGTATTAAAGTCTTGGGTGTCCCATTTGGATTTGCTTCCTTTTTGCAAGATGTGTTGCACAAAGATGTTTGCCATGTAAATGCACTTTTGAAATTAAAGGATGTTCAAGTAGCTTTTGGAATCTTCTCTCAATGTTTCACCAAGAAACCTTCCTATCTACACCATTTTTTTCTTTACCAACATTTTGACACCAACATGTTTCCTTTGATATGAACATCATTCAGGTTTTTGGGCATCTCTTGGGCCCAAGGTCTTTGATTGCCCACACCCTTTGGTGCACTATTAAGCTTCTCTCTCCATTTTTTGCTGGAAGATCAACCTCATTTCCATTAAGCTCATTGTGCCAATCGCCTATTTGGGGAATTAAGTCTTATTGCACACATCATCACTATTAAATTTCTATCACATACTCATCAATTCTTATTAAAGGTGATACAAATTAGCAATTATGGTCTATTTTTTTTCTAATCCCATTTGAGGTTGGTGCAAGTGCTCTTTCCTTTGGATGTGGTGATTTTTGTTCCCTTATTTTGTGCAATTTGTAAAGAAAGAAATAGATCGATTCCAAGAGATCATTTTAAACAAATTATATGACCATTCTTTCTCTGACATCATTTTTATCATGGCTTTGCATCCGCATCATGCTCAAACTTAAGTGCACATGCTTAACTTTTTGCTCACCTTGTCATTCCATCATTTTGTTTAATTTCAAATGTTTTATCTTCTACATTGTGCATCAAGTTGAGCCTCCCTCATCCTTTAACTTTCAAGTTGATTCAGTGCATTTGTGGCCAACCTTTAAATCTAATGGGGACACACCTTTTTCATTGTTCCCATGGTGGGATCGATTATATCCCATGATGTTGTTTGGGATGCCTTCACCTCCCTCATGAGAAATGTGGGGTTTCATATATCACATGAACAAACTCATGTCCTTCCACTACTTTCCTTTCAATCTTTTTGTCAGTGGTTTGACATCATGTTATCAATTAATGGCATCCACACCATCACAAATGTTGTCATTGTTCATCACACCTAAGCAAAATTTGGTTTCACTAATAGTTTCATTTCCCGAAATGGCCATAATGGTGGCAATTTAAACAAAGGAAAGATTTTACCATGATCAACACAAGTGTCTCTCCCCCTTGTTATAAAGGTTTTCAATTATTTACATCAATAAGTAGATTTTATTTTTCATCAGTATGTTAACCTAGTGTGATCAATATAAGGCTTTAATGGCCCTCCTCTAGTTATTATGTGCATTTTATATAAATAAAGGGTGTTAGTAATTTTGTAGAGAATTTAAACCACTTATATTTTGAGGTGTGATAAACTTGGCTAAAATTGGCTAAACATGGATTAAAGTTTATAATTTAACCAAGATTAGCCAAATTTAGCAAAAAATATTTAGGTTTAGTTAATTTTAACTAATTTTTTTTTATTGTAGCCAATTTACTTTGTTTAACCAATTTACCTAAGTTTAATCAAGTTTAATCAAATTTAATCAATTTACCTTATTTTAGTAAAGTTAAACCAAATTTAGTTAAAATACCTAAATTTAACAAAATTAAATTTAGTTTAACTAATTTACCCTAGTTTAATTGAATTTAACCAAGTTTAGCCAATTTATTTTAGTTTAACGAAATTAAACATAATTTAATCAATTTATTTAATTTAGCCAAATTTAGCCAATTTACTTTAACTTAACCAAGTTTAACCAATTTACCTTAGTTTAACCAAATTAAAACAAATTTAGCCAATTCAATTTAATTTAATCAATTTTAATCAAGTTTAACAAATTTATTTTTGATTTAGCCAAATTAAACCAAGTTTTAAGTATTTTAGCCAATTTTAACCAATTTGAATTAATTTAATCCAAAATTAACCATTTTTAGCTAACACACTAGTTTAACCAAAAATAGCTAAGTACAATCAAATAGAACTATAGTACTCTAAATTAGCCAAATTAAGCCAAAATGAACCAAATTTAGTTACAATATCCAAATTTAGCTAAGTTTAACCAAATTTGATTTAAATATTCAAGGTTAGCCAAATTCAATCCAAACAACAAAGTTTAACAAAATTTAGCCAAGTTTAGTTAAGATTAGTGCATGTGAATTTTTTTTAAAAATTCATTTATATTTTTGCTATCACATTATTAATTATCATGTGAAGTGATGGTTGGATGGTTAATGTCTTGGCTTCTCACCATGGAGGCAAGGGGTTTATTTCTTTCTTGTGACACCATGGTCATGCTTTAAGACCTAAAAGTGGTTACATGCCTATGAGAGGTCTACAAGGGCCCACATGCTTAGAAGAATCTTACAAGTGACCTATGTGCATGTGAATTAGGGTCATGCACATGCCTTGGGGGAGGGGGGGGTGAGTCACCTAATTCATTTGGTTTACATTTTTTACATCCGTATGAATATTAATTTAATAATAAATATTTTTAAAATTATAATTATTTGATTTATATAATACTTATGGGTCCATTCACAATAAAAGGAGCCATAGGTGCCAAGGTCAGAGTCTTTATCAAAGACTACATTTTACACGTGTCTTGCATGGATTAGTTTATTAAATACCAAAATTGTATTTTAAATGTAATTTGTGGGATTAGGTATCAATATTGTGACCAAACATGACCCATATTATAATAAAGGATGCAAATGAAATAACACAAGCCACACCCACTTGTTTTTTTACTATTTTTATGACTATTTTTTGAGAAATATTCCTAGAATATTCTTGAAAAATCTTTTAAAAATTTAAAAAATTTCTTCATACTATTTTATTAAGGTTTATGTTAAAAATTTGGCCAAAAATGTCATTTTCAAAAAAAAAATCCATTTATAAGTCCTTTTACTGTTTAAAAGTAATAATGTTTAATGAGTGTTTTTCTTTATTTTTAACTCATTGGATTAATTTCAAATTAATTCACATGTTCCCATGATATATTAAAATTACATCTATATAAATAAATCTTATAATTTCAACATCAAATTGAATTATGACTTTAAAACATCATTACTAAAAAATGTGGGTGTAATTCACTAAACCAGTGAATTCACTACTTCTTCACTAGTCCCCATTCACTACAACTAATGAATTCTCTCGAAATCCAATGAAATCACTTGGTGTATAGGGACACCTTTTGTTGTAGTGCATGAAAAAACCAAACAAGTGTTACACTTGTTATGGTACGTGTTATTGTGATTGCACCCAAAAATTATTATTTTTGGCATGAGCACCTAGATTATAGTCAAATGTACACATTTGTTTTTAACCATGATTACAAATTTTGAACCTTTTGAACCATTAAAAACATTTAAAATCAAAATTAAGAACACATTCAAAGGATTCAATACATGTGCAATTAAGAATATAAACACATGTGGCCCTTCTTATGAAGTATATTAGAGCCCATAATAAAATTGAGAACATTTGGTGAACGTTTGAGTAACAAAAAGCACATTCAAATTGTATAGTCCTTAAAAGAACCCTATCAACAAGTGTTTTGTGTATGACAAAGGACTTTAATAACATAATGAAATGACTCCAAATTTCTAGGATATCAATTTCATGAATAAATAAACAAAACCCCAAAATATGAACAAATAATTCATTATATATAATTATTGATGATTTTTCAAAATAGTAAAAGTGCAATTTTCACTACAATCAACAAGTCATTTGGCTCCTTTTATTGTGAATGGACATTCATGACACATTATCATCAACTATCACATATGTTAGTTTTTAAGCAATTTAAACAAGTCATGCCAATTAATAGTTATTCATTTTTGAATTCAAATTAACATGTCACATTGACATTAATAGTCACTTTAATAAGGCCCACATGATTAAATTACTATTTTGTGCTTGTTGTAAATGATTGAGTCTTTTTTACTATGTAGTCATCTTGTCCAAGATCAACTTTTGACTAGAATTCAATCATAAAAGACAACATAAAACACCATGTTTTGTAGTAGTAGTAGGATGGTACTTAGTTATTTATGGTAGGATAGGTAGATAGGAAGGTAGTTGGGTGAAAATCCTTTAATAAGGTGTACCACATAGGATGAAAAGGCCCTAACCCTTATTACAGTCATTTTTTTTACCCTATATTTTGATTCCCATAAAAAACAATGAGTCAAAAGTTGTCAAAATTTTTAGAAGGACTATATTTTAGACCATTACAAATTTAGATTCCATCATATTCATCCATAAATGTGTCTTTACATGATAAAAAAAGACTAAGTAAAAAGACATAAAAGGGTGATGCTGTAATAAAATTTTAGTGCACCTTAAAGAATTTGGATGCAATTAGGTTACATAGGTAAGGTAACTCCTCTAATTTAGTAGGTATAATGGTAGTTAACTAATTATTTTAGGTTAAACAAGTGTACAATAATTAATTAGGTTAGGTAGGCATGAAAGGAGTTAACAAGTTAGGGTAGGCTACATATCCATGTTTGTTAGTTAATTAATCTAGGGTAGCCGTGCTACCTAGTTTATTAAGTAGGTGGGATGTACAACAACTAGCTAGATTCTTTAACCTAGGTAGGTATGGTAATTAATTAGGTGGGTTTGACTAGTTATGTATAGTAGATCTAAAAAGATATTCTAAGTTAGGTAAAAAAAGTGAATAGATAACAAATATTCAAATTTAAGTAGATAGGCTACAACCTAACTTACCTATTATTATTTAAAAAAAAGATCTATGTGAATAGTGCAAATGGTTGTGAAAACAAATATTCATAATAATACAATGACAAAAGATATTACCTTATGAATGTGTGATGCATTGATTAACGATCTAGCCCTTCAACATGGAGGTGAGGGGTTCAAGTCTTTAAATTTGCAAATTACATTGTGAATGCCTAAATATAGTAAATTAGTTAAATTATGGTATGTAGGGTAGTTATCTAGGTTAGTTTGACTCGGTTCAATAGGCTAACCACCCAAAAAATACACTTTCATTTTATGTGTTTTTTAAAATATAAAAAAAATGATTTCCCCAAGTGCTTACATACCTATTTTTATCATAATAAATAAGTAAGTAACCAAGGTAAATCAAATAGGTAGGCTAGGTTGTTACTTTACAACTAAGCTAAATAAATATGTACGTTGATGGGTAGGTACATATGCTACGCAAATAGGTATAGGTAGGTACACTATAGGGTGAAAGCACATTACAATGACCCCTTTGGAGTGTCACATTATATTACTTTCCAGGGGTGTGCATGTGGGAATGCATCCCACCTCAAATTTTTTTTTAAATTTCACAATATTTTTGCATCTTGTGTTAAAATATAACCTAGGCAAGATATTAGAAAAGAAACTATTTCATTTCATTTTATAATTTGTGAGATTGGAGTATATTTGTGAAAACAAATGCAATGTACCTCTGTTTTAAAAAATACGAATATATTCCAAAAAAAATTTAAATGATTTTTAATCTTTATGAAAATTGAAAGTATATTGAACCATGTTATTTCACATAGTTTGAACCATGTTTAAATACCACATTGTGATTAATTTGAAAATTTTCATTTCAAAAAATGAGTTTTTTTAACAAAGATGCGATAAATGTGTGGTAAATTGGAATTTTAACAAGTAATCACATTCACATAGATGATGACAAACATAGTTAGATAAGATTTTTAAAATTTTCATTAAAATTGATTATTTAATGATTAATGACGTTTTAAAGTTAGTGCAATCAAAATGAGATAATGGCCTTATTATACCAATGTATATCATCAATATATTCATGGATTTTTCAATATAAATAATGAAAATTATTATTATTTTAAAAATAATATTACATGATATTAATTTTGTAAAAATAATAATTATAAGGCCCAAAAACCAAAATTGATACCCAAAATCAAATGTACCATACTTTTGAAACAATTATATTGTATGTATTATAATACTAGACCCAAAAATGCCCCAAAGGGTCACTGTAATGTGCTTTCACCTTATAGGAAAAAAACATGGTTTTTTCAATAATAATATTTTAGTTAAATTGAGTGTAGAGTCAAAGATCATAGCTTAAAATGATTACTTTTGATGTTAATTTTCTATGTATAATATTAAAATTAAAAAATAGTAATTAAATTTTATAAAAAAATTAATTTCTAAAAAAATTAGAACACAATTTTCATATCCTCAACTAATATTCATAATGAATCAAATAATAAGAAATTTTGGGACACAAATTGAAAAATAACAAATTGACTTGAAAAAACCATTGGATAATGAAATTGAAAATTTGCACTTTTATTACAAAAAATAGAGCATAACTAATGTACATGTGAAACTTGAACTTTTCATATAGTAAAAACCTTGCCTAGTTGAAGTTTAAAATCTAACAAAATTCATGTAGTTCCAAACCAAACTAAACACCCAAACTAAAGGCCCAAACTAAAATTTTGTAATTTACATGACATGTTTATTAAATTCTTAAATTCTTATGCATTTACCAATGTAATTTCAAAAACCTTTGATATGGTGTAATTAATATATAAATATGTATTTCATATGTGAAATTAATTTAATTACCTAATTACATAATTGCATTGAGTTAACTACATTAATTAATTTCATTAAATAATAAGGTAATGACCTTAATATAATAAATGAAACTAAATTAAAACTAGTGAAACCATTTTTTGAGATAATGCAATGAAGTTAAATTTAAAATTAAAAAAATTAAAGACTAACTAGAACTTGAAAGTAAAAACACATGAATTTTAATCATATAATTAATGTCAAAAGTAGAACTGATATGATTTTGAGATTTTAAAAATGAAAATCTAAGAAAAATATTATACCTGATTGATGGCCCAAATTCAAAATATTACATTAGTGTAATGTTTTGACATTTGGAATTAAAAACGTTATAAAATTAAATTAAGCATAAAATTGAAATGACTTGGATATAACCATTTGAATTTGTGCTCCAAATAATTTATATTTGAATTTATGAAGCATATACATGAATTATTCAAAGTATACTATAATTAAATTTCAATTTTGAAGGAAACATTTAAAGTTAAGGAGATATATTTTTTCATTTTTAAATTTATAGTTTATAATTTTCAGTTTAATCATGAAAGTAGAAAATGAATTCAAGGGAAAAGAATTTGAAATACATGTGTAATCAATTTCATTATGAAATTATCTAATTACATAATAAGGTTATGATGTGAGAAATGCAAAACATTTGCATGTTTATATATTTCACAATAAATTTTCTTGTTGTACCATGAGGTGGTGATTGGATGGTAACCTTGTATTGTGATTGAAGAGGTGAGGGTTCAAATCTCATTTTGAACATATTATGATCATGATTAACATAACTAAAAAAAATGATGATGATCTGGTAATAAATAATAACGCTAATAAATACAAATACATGAATGACAATTTCAATGATTTTCCCCAATTTCATTAGTCATCAATAGTAAACCAAAAATAATAATTGGGGATAATCAAAATCATGGGTTTTAGGTGACAATGTTTTGGGCCTTTTCCATAATTTGATTGGGATAAAAAGAAAAATAAAATTCAATAATAATAATAATTGAACAAATAGTTTTAGAAAAAAGTCTCATTATGTCAACTAGTAGTTTAGTCATTTCAATTAACATATATTAAATCAAGATTATGACAAAAATGATAAGTTTATTTTGACGAAAGTCATTTTTTTTTTGTGTCCTTTATGATTGAAAATGACTTAAGTCAATAAAACCTATTAACATAAAACCATAAAACCTTGATTTGTAATAGTGGAAGTTGGTTCATGGCCGTGTTGTGTCACATTATTAGTGCATACCAAACGTGTTGCAATGACCTCACTACTACTACAAATGTAAAAATTGTTAGGATTTTGAGTATATGAATTGTTAGTATCGATTTTGAATACCGCAAATATTACCAAAACTAGCCTACCAAAAATATTATTGGTATATTAGTCTACTGAAATTTACCTATAGAAAATTACTACCAAAAATTAGTTTACTGGAATCAGTCTACTGAAAATGATTATTGAAAATATATCACCAAAAACTAGTATTGAAAATCTATTATCCAAAAAACAATATTTTATTATTTTTAGAACTGAAATTTTTGTGATAAAAGCTATTGATTTCCTAGTTGTAAATAAAAACCTTTGGTTCCAACTTTTGGAAGAATTTTAGAATAATAGAACCTCCAGCTCTCTCGATTTTTCAAAAGCCATCATCAAAGAACCAGCAAGTTTTATGAAGTACCCGGCAAAAGAATTGCAGCAGATTTTATGAAATAACTGGCAAAAGAAGGGCCCGAAGTCAAGTTAGAGAAGGTTATTTGACTGAATTTTGGATTTTTTGAGAACCGTGTGTACACACCATAGCCATTTATTTCGGTCATTGAGAACCATGATAATATAGCTTAAAGAACTACTCTGATAACCGCTGGATATACACAAGCCCAACTTGGATTATAAAGGGCTTAGAAAAGCAAGATCTTATTGCTACATAAAGAGAGAATAAAAAAGGAAAATAAATTTATTTTTCTTTTTTGACAAAAAGGAAAAGGAGAATAAAATAGCCTCTTAAGCCCAAAAATTAAAAATGAAGAGGACCGAAAGAACACACTGCTGGATGGAGTGGACCAACATCCAAAAGTGCATTCATGCAAGATGGATGGTATGTGGACATGGAACACTTTTTCATTGTGTTCCTGACCCAGAGTTAACCACATTGCTAGCCTAGCTATGTACTAGCTACTAAACATCCATCTTGCTCATGCATCTATCCGCCAAGTGTTTTACCTGCTTGCATGGTAACCTACTATATTATGTACCTACTTAAACTATACTACATACCCACTTACATGGCCATAGTGAACCAGCACCCACCATTGCACCATCCACTGGATACTCATTATTACTCAGTTGTGGATGAACCTTAACTGAGTTAATTTTTGATTTCACCTTGGTAACCTATTTTGTAAGAAATAGGTCTCATATATAGGTAGATAGGTAGGAAAATAGGTCATTACTAGGTAAGTGTTATTTTTGCTACCTACCTACTAACAACCCACTTGTGGGTTGTTAGTTGTTAGTAGGTAGGTAATAAAAAATGCATTAAGCTAACCACTATGGCTAGGTAGGCAATTGAAACCCAACGAAATATTGTTTATTGATCACTTATCATCCATCCTTCATGGTGCGTTGGTGGGTGTTGGTTCATTGTGGGCTCCCTTACATAAGTTGTTATGTAAGTAGTGTGAAGGGAAAGTATGAGGGTACATGATAGGTTACCAAGGTAAAACTCAATCGCTGATGATTTGATGATACCCAACGTCATACCAAGTTTCCATTGGATGGTGCATTGTTGGGTGTTGAGTGACATAAACAAAGAATAATGTACTTATGGTCCCTTCACACCTAGTGTTAGGGTGTAGTAGGTATTGTTGCCAAACATCGGCCCAAGTATCATCATGAAGGCACATGGTGAACATTGTTTTTTTTCTTCAAATTTCTCAAGTTGGTGCATTGGGTAGGATCCTTAGCATTAATTAGCAATCAATGACAATTGTCTTGGTGGACTAGTATATCTTTTTTGGAATCCTGCATAGTTCTGGCGACCTACAAGAACACACTATTTAAATATGGTGACTTCTAAGTTTTTTTTTGTCAAGATATGACGATTTTTTTAAAAACATTTCAAAAATCCCTTTGTTGGATTCTTCCGAAAGCAATCCTTCCAATAGGTGGATGTGGCTCATGTTATTCCGTTTTCACCCAGTAGTGTTGTGACATTTTGTTTTTCACTAATGTTTTTTCGACATTGTTGTTGCACTTTGATTCATGTTCATTTTTTTTTTTAACATTATCTTTCTTGTTATGGCATTTTAATTCTTGTGCATAGATTTTTTTTTCGCTCATTCACATAATTACTACGATGTTTTATTTTTCATTTACATTTTCTCAACATTATTGCAACACTTTAATTCTTGTTTTGTTTCTCATAGAGTTCAATGCAAATTTCTTTACACTTTGTTTCAAAACTATCCCTTTTTTGGTTTCATTTTCATTCTTTTTTATGGTGTTCATGTTGGTTCTTTTTGTTTTTTGACTTGTGTAGTTCTTGGTGATGTGCAATTTTTCTTTGTTTTTTCACATAATTTATTGTGAACTTGTTTGTTGTCTTTTGAAGCACTTTCAAAATAAGAAGCATGCCATAGCATTCACGAAAGTAAGTGACATTACTAGTTTTCCCTTTTTTTGGTTTTTTGTCATCCACATCCTATTTCATTTTGATTTTCCCATGGATATTGCTATTGATTATGTTTTGTTCACATTTTGCATTGTTTTGTTCATTTATGTCAAGTACAAAAGACTTTTTTGCAACAACTATGGACAACCTTTTTTTTAATATCAAATTTGATGTCATTCCACCATTGGAACAAAATCCAAATCAACATGAATCAATGTTAATGTGTATACTCAATGAAGTTCATAAGCTTCAAATTACATCTTTGATTCTATTGTCTATTAAATTGGGTCATTGGGTAAAACCTAGAAGCATGTTTTGGTTTTCTAAATTTCTTTTGACAAAATTTGACAAAGATAGGTGGGTTGAAATTTTTTGCATGAGCAAGGTTACTTTATTTAACATTGTAGATTGTTGGAGATCTACTTTTCAAAAACAAAACATAGAGTATTGCAAAGTTGTTCCCAGATATATTCATGTTTGGGTAAAATCACAGTCAAAGGAGCTACCCAAGTGAGTGGACACTCCTTGAAACTATTTTTTTTGTATGTTTGAAAGATCACAAGGGAAGCACAATAGTTAGGATTGTCATAAATGTTTTTGAAATATTTTTCATTGATTGCAAAGTTCACATGCTCAAAACTTGACACAAATCAAAAATGCTTTTACATGTTCAAAACATTCAAACCTTGAGAGTGGGTCCAACCCTTGTTTTTTTTCAAACATCCATTTTTTCTACCAAATGTGCACCATTCCTTTTGAAAATTGGAAAAGATTTTAACATTGATGATTAGAGGGGCAAAAGGATTTGAATTGATAAATTATTTTTTTCAACCCATTTGAACACATTTGGCTCAAAAGTGTATTTGACCCTAAAACTTATGGATTTTGAAAATGTGACTTAAAAAAAAGTTGTTCATATAATGTGATAAAGGGCATGAATGCATAATATACATGACATAAAATCAATTTGTAATCAAAATGTATTTATATTTAAAATGCGGTGTTAAATGGGTATTTGAAATTGACGCGCTCCCAAGTCCCTAGTTAGCCCCAAGTTGGGGCTAAGTCATTCAAATTGCGAAATTTCTGGGATTCGGGGCACGTTCCCAGCTTCCAGCACTAAAGGGGGTGAGAGGGGCGTGTTAAAAGCTCCGGGATTAGACTAGGAAGAGGGACAAGCTTACTCAATTATTCGGTCCTGCATCCAAATCCAACTAACAAGTTGGTTAGAACTCATTCTGCACACTTTCAGCGTTGGGACAAGCCACGGGCGATCTTGGATTCACTTGACTCACCACAGCCCGGATTCGGGGGAAGCCACCACCTTCCCCCATATAGTATTCTCTACAGCTCTCCGTCGCACTTACATCCAAATGGTTCTTTTTCCCGAGACTCCCAAAGTGGAGTCCCGAAATTGTCCCGGTTTGGACTCTCAGGACTTTGGGCGTTCATAACTTCTTGCCCTGAACTCGGATTGGGACGAGGTCTAAACCAAAGTTGTAGCTCTCCTCAAGAGCTTTCCAATGGTGTGTTGCACTTCACCTACATGCACAGGAATCGGGTCGATTCCTGACTTTTAGTGGTCGGGAGTCAAACTGCCAGTTTAACTTGGCAGTTTGACTCATGGCCCTTCTTTGGACCATAACTTGTGCTGCAAATGTCCAAATGCCTCATGCAAGGCCATTTTGGACATCTACACCTCAAGACCTTTTCAACAATATAAAAAATGCCTCAATGAAAGGTGTTTTGACCCCTGCAATTGCGCTTTGAATTTTTAGGAGTCCCGAAGGGCTCCCAAGTCCCATTTTCGGGAGTGTGAGTGGTGACCTCACACTTCCTTCAAAGTGGGGTTGCGACAGAAATATTAAATTATAAATTATAATCAAATGTAGATATGACATGTGTCATGTGCAATCTTTGGAAAAGGACTTTTACCTTGGTGCCTTTAGTTCTTTTGCCCGTGACTTCACTTGTTTATGGTGTTGTTTAGGTGTCAATTTCCTTGCATGTAGTGAACTTTATTTTGCAATAAAGTTGTTAATAATATCTTCAATCTTGCATTAATTTGTTTATGCATTCATTTTTTAATACCATGATTTGATTTCTTGGTTTCAAGGAAAGGTAATGATAATTGTAATGAATGAATTCAATGTTTGGTGTGGTTTTCTTAGTGTGCAAGGTGCCATTGATGGCACACACATTTCGATTATTAAACTTTTTTCATATCCCAAAGATTGTTACTATCACAAAGTAGGTAGGCACAATGTGATGGCACAAACAATTGTTGATTGTAAGAAATTGTTTATTGATATCTTTGTGGCCCTTCTAAGAAGTGTAAATGATTCCAAGGTGTTGTGTAGGTCTACATTTTATACAAATACCCAATGCCATGGTTTGTTTGAGTCTAAGAAAAATTTCAACATGGGTTCCATCCTACCTTTTGGGAAATAAAAGTTATTCGTTAATTATTTGGAACATGACCCCATTCAAAGAAGAAGGGCATCATACTATTTTAGAGTTATTATATAATAAAAAAACACAAATATGGTAGGTTTGTTGTGGAGAATGTGTTCGAAATTTTGAAAAAAAATTGTAAAAAATTCTTTACCAAATTTGATTTGCCTATATTTTTTGTTCATGATGTTCTCACTATTTGTTGTTTATTGCATAGTTTATTATGATCACAAATTGAAATTGATGTAGAAAGACTAATGAGGATTATTGTTTTGGAGTTGTTACAAAATCTAGAATTGGAAATGGCACATAAAGTCATTGATGTTGCAAAAAAACAAACATCTCATTCAATTGATGGCAAAAGATTTGGCAAAACAATGCATATGTAATTGAACATTTATTTTGAATGACAAAGATCTTTCACATGATTATCATGCCTATGTAAAATTAAAAATTTCCACCTATTGGAAATTTTGATTTAAAATTGAATTAACATTGCTATATTATTTTCTATAGGTAAGTACTATATGTTGAAAACTTTACTATGCATATTTTTCCTTGTGTTCATCATAATCTTGTTTTGGAAAGAGAGATTGATTATTTTTTTCACCTTGTAATTTCATGCTCATTTGATTATCATTTGTGACTTTATTTTTGCATTTGAAATAATCTAGCTATTTGTTAACAATAGATTCTTGAATCTGTTTTTTCTTCCAAGGTGAAGCTTATCTCATGTGTGCGTGCTTGCATGCAATCAATGGAGTCCATTAATAGTTGAACATCTCTTTCTATTGTTTTAGCCATGCTTTTATGTGTTGAAGAGTAATTATGTTTAACACATGTGTTACGAACAATTTTTGATCTTCCACCACAAACATTTTGAATTCATTTGTTGATTGAATTCGATGTTTGAAGCTTTTGTATTAAGGTCTTCACTCCTTTGTGCATTGATGTTTGCATTAGACTTTTCACTAATGTCTTCATTAATGTTTTCGTTGGATTCTACATTATAATGTTGTTAATGTCTCCTATCGTTTCATTCAAGGCCTTTGTGAAAAATGTGAACACTAAAGAGGTATTATAATCTAAGGTGAATATGCTTTCATGAATGCCCAATTATCATATTACTTATTCCTTGTCATACGTTCATACCTAAAGAATATTTACAATTCTTTCATTACATTAATGCCATTAATAACAATTGGTTTATAAATGGTGAATATGGTAGTTGGATTGTGAACCTTGTTTACATCTGCCATGAAATCACAAACATGTAAAGGATTGAACACATTCCTTTTTCCCATAAACTCCATAATCATTTTATAGTGGACCCTGCTAAAATCTTTAGGCAAATGGTGTGCAACCTTATCCTATGGGCTCATTGCCCAATAATTCATTTTGCCTTGTTCCAGGGATGTGATCAAATATATTTTTTGAATTCTCTAGAATGGTTCCCCATTTATTTTTGTGGGTAGGGACATTTCTCATATGTTGAGAGAGGTCAACATTCATGACAATTACAAAAATATTTTTTCACTTTGTTATAAATGATTTAGATTAGTTCTATGAGTCGACCCGATTTAATGTTATGTTATGTTCCCCACTTTGCGTTGATGAGTGTTAATATCTTTTTGTGTTCCCAGTTTGGTTGCCTTGGTTTTTTTGAATGGATTTCAATGGTTGAGTGAAAATCCTTTGAAGTGTACCACACAATATGAAAGGGCTTAATTTTTACTGTAGTTTTTTTTTAATCTATATTTTGATCCCCATAAAAATAATGAATCAAAAGTTGTCAGAATTCCTAGAAGGACTATATTTAGACCATTACAATTTTAGATTCCATCATAATCATTCATAAATGTGTATTTACATGGTAAAAAAGGACCACGTGAAAAAGATAGAAAAGGGTGACATTGTGACAAGATTTTGGTACACTTTAAAAAGATTAGACCTAGCTACATTTGAATTTGATTTTTTTTTTCCTTTGTTCTTTGCATTTTCACATGTACTATCACCTTTGCACCTTTGCACCATTACACACCATCTAATAAAATCAAGTTTGGAACATATTTCAAGTATGCTTTGAATGCTAGCAAAAAAACATTTTTTGATTAATTGATTGATGTTCATGTAAATTGTTTAGATTGTGTTTTTGTTCCCATATGACATTATAATGCTATGTGAGGTGATTTTTATCAGTTTTAATTTTTTTATGACACATGAAGGTGTAGTCATGTTAATAGGAACTAAAAGCAATTATAACCACTGCTTAATTTTGTGTTTTTTACACCAAATTTTTTTTAAGAAAAAATTTCAAGTTGAATTTTTTTGTAAATTATCAAATCTTATATCTTATTCTACAAATATTCAAAATATGAAATTATTTCATTAACATTTGAACCTTCAAAAGTAGTGTAATATATTCATGTAACCATTGTTTTTAAACAGTTAAAGGATTTGTTAATGATTTGGAAAACTTTGAAAATAACATATTTTGGCAAATTTTTAATAAAAACCTTAACAAAACAGTACAATTTTTTTTTAAAAATCTAAAAAATATTCTTTAACATTTTTTCTAATAATATTCCAAAAATATTCCCCCCCCAAAATCACTTAAGTGGGTTTTAGTGGCTTTATTAGCATGACTGCACCCATTAGCCTTTGCATTCAAACTTTACGATTTGAAGAATCTTTATGTGGGTCCCCTAAAAATTTGTCAAAAAAATCAAGAACCAATGTAAATGATGAAGTGTAATAATATTTAATGGAGTTAATAGGAGAGATTAGTTAAAAACTCTATGATCTTTGATTTGATATGTTATCAACTTGTAATGTGTTTGGAGTGTGGTTGCTATGATGGATATACTTAAAAACAATATTTTTTTGACACACCTTTTTATTGTTTATCTACAATTATTAATGAGGTATAGGCAAAGGTTTTAAGCTTGATGTCTTTTCTAGCATCCTTCAACACCCTTTTCGCCACCCCCACAATGATTCCCAACATCCTTTGTTGCCCCCAAAAAAACAGATTTTTTTTCCTTTTTTAAACACCTTGTAATGGTTTCCCAACATCCTTTGACATTATTGTCCTTCTTAGCACCCTCATTATCCCTTAGGGTGCAATCACAGTAATATGTGGCAAAATAATTATAACTTGTAACCTTTGTTTAATATTTCATATTTAAAAATGGTAATTTGAAGTGGTGTTGAAGATATGGATTTATTTATATAAACATTCATAATATATCATGGGAACATGTCAACAATATAATCAATAAAAAAAACTTGAAATGTTTTTAAGGTTCAGAATAACTAATGATTTTGTTATTTAAAGGACTTGTAAAATGATTTCAAAAGATTTGAAAATGACATATTTTTACCAAATTTTAATACTACCATGTTAACACCCATATCGTGTGCCCCCCTCCCCCCCAAATTTTTTTGAACCTACACACAATGTCCCCCAACCCAAAAACCTTTATTCCAAACCTACTTTTACCAAATGTCCACCCACATTTGGGACATCTTGGAGGTTGATGTTCTATTTTGGGACATCCTACTAAAAAAGATGTTAGCAACTTTAGTTTTGAGGCATATTTTTGTTTTTCAAGCATAAAAGATATAATATCACAATGCTTTAGGAATATTTCAAGAGGTGAAAAAAAGATTTCAAGGAAGAAAAGTTTATTGATTTGGTGTTGTTTTGTAAGTCAATAAATTCATGGCTAGCAACATAAGGTGCTTTAACATGTCAAATTTTGAAGTTTTTCACCAATTATAACATCAAATAAAAATCAATGATGTTTTTGAAGTTTATGTAAAGCAATAAATGTCCACACCTTATTTAATGGTTGTATATGAACATAATTGATCTATCAAAATGTGAGTTTAAAACAATTATTCTTGAATATGGTACTTTATTTGGATCATCTATGATTCATGGTTTTTGCAACTTTATGTTCTACTATCGTAATCATGATTGTTGGGTTGAAGATGTGATACCTACATGCAAAGGTGGGCTTGCTTGGACAATGACAAAAATTGTGAAATGAAGTTGATTTTACAAGCTTGTTGCAACTTTTGCCAATGAGTGGGCTCTTGGATGTTTACTATGATTTCAAGGGTATTAAATTCAAGAATTAATAATTCAAAGTAGTTAACACCGTTGTTTATGCAAGGTTTATTTGGAACTATCTCCCCTTTTGCCTATTTTGATGATTTTTCTTTTGTTGGTTCATAATAGATGACAAGTGTTGAACCTTGAAGATTGGGCTTCACCAATGTTTGATTTGCAAACTATGGTCATAACTTTGGGGATTGAACATGGGTTTTGCAACATTTTGAATGTTTTGGATTTAGATTAATAGACTATTAGTTTAAAATTGGTTTAAGATTCTTGGGACTCCAATTATTGGGTAATTGTAGTGCAAATGTTAGTTTTGTGGGTTATAATTATTATCAACCATCATCAATTGTTCATTTTTATGCCACAACTTTGAGATTTTATGCAAATTAACACTTCATTTGTTTATGTAAGTCATGTCTGTGATATTTATTATTATTTAAAAGATTATGGTGGTGAAGTAAGATCAAATGAACTTAGGATTGGATTGATTTTTTTTTACCATTCACAAAATGTTTGTTGTGTCAAAGCAAATGATTTATATATGGTTGTGAAACTAAGCTTTCTTAAGCTTGATGATATGATGTTGTGTAAACTTGTTTTTTAAAATTGATGGTTTACTAGTTGCAAACCAATTTTCATTGTTTGTGTTAATATTGTTGTCATATTGTATTGTTTTTCAAAGGTCTCACATTTGAACTTCAACCATGTGATTATTATGAAGGATTTTCACAATATTTTTGCATATTATGGTAGGTAAAAATCCAAAAAAATCAAATGCTAAAAAAACTGCAATTTTTTATTTCATATGATGTGATTTTAGAATATATTTGTGCCAAAAAAATACGTTATAATATTCTAAAAAGAGCAAATATATTCAAGAAAGGATTGAAATTATTTTTAATTTTATGAAATTTGTAATATTTAGTAAACATTGTGATTCCATATGATTGGAATAAGTTTGTGAACCATGTGAAGAGTTTGATGATTATCATATTATAAATTGATGTTTTTAAGGGTGATGGTTATAAGTATGTGATAAATTAACATTTTGACAAACAATCACTTTCAAATGTAAGATGACAAGATGTGTGGTGAGTGATTTTTTAAATTTTCATTTCAAACATTTTTTGGTTGACTAATTCAAACCCAAACCTAATGTAATTTAAGAAAAAAAGGAGATCTATTAGATTGCATATATTATAAATACGCCCATTTATTTTTTGAATTTAATCTTTAAATTTATTTTATTTAAATGATATTAAATAAAATCAACTTTGTGAAAATCAAAATTTCAAGCCCAAACATCAAAAGTGAAACCCAAAATTAAATGCAACACATTGTGCAAATGTATATTTTACACACATGTCATGTGAAATTGCCCAAGTCAGCCCTCTCATAGTGTGTTTCCACCTCGAGGATTTTTGTAGATTAGTTATGTTATTATTTGATTTAAAACATTTATGTCAATGTTTTGCAAAGAAATGATCGGCCTCTCCATTATTTGCAACCAATGTAGCCCCCTTGGATTATCATGGTTGTTGCAAACAGTATTGACCATGGTTTCACTTCATATTGCAATTGCTGGAAAAATGCATCATTATTAGTGATTGCCAAGCCCCTAATAGATTTTTGGAATGTTTTGGGATATTAATTTTGTTTAGTGCAATCCACTATTCAACAAAGCAAGATTTTGTCCTCTTGCTAGAATATGGGGGCTAAGATTAGCTGGGTGGTAGCTTGATAAGCATTATAAGTATTAACATTTGAGCATTGTGCAAGCAAAAGAATAGTGTGACAAATGAGAAATTGGAACAGAAGAGGTTATGAATCCACATTTTTGGATGACATAGGGTTTGATATAAGGTTGTTTCAACACTAGAAACAATCCAACAACCAGCATATGATTGTTAAGATATAGCAATGAATACATCTCTTACATCCCTCCCTCCAGATATGTCCAGACCTTGGGTTATCTTATTGTGTTGTGGAAGTTACAAGGTATCTTAGTGTTGAGTGGAACTTATCAAGATGCGGGCTGCTCGTGTTAGGGTTAACTTAGAGCTAGGTGAATTTTGTTGTGGGTTAAAAGCATCTTAGTGCAGATGAGTTTGTTGTAAACTTTTCTGCATTGCTTCCCTGATGCAATTTTTTTGACATGATTCCTTCTTTATAATCTTTTTGATAGAGAACCCAACTGTCATTAAAGAAAAACCAGCACCAAAACTCACAAAGCTAATGGTACATCAAAACAGGAGATTTTGAAATTGAGCAATAATTGATACCATGTGGTTTGTCTTCAAATTACAAACTGTTCAAATGACAGATTGATCTTGAACAGCAATCCACTGAACAATACCAATGTGAAAACAATGAAGTGTTGTTGAAGTGAACATCTAAAAACAAGGAAACCACTTCTAAGGGCTTCAGAAGGGAAGTCAAACTTCTGGACTTGGTTGCTAAGCTCTCTCTGCCTTCTGTCAGTATTATCCTATGTCATAGAAGATAGCTGACATGTATAGATCTAAACCCCCAAAAACAAAAGAATATTATGTAGAGCTGCCAATCACTCAAATGGGATTGATATGCTTATAAATGCCTACAATTAATAACCAATTGCATTCCTAGTACCTTGGTATCCTCGATGGCAAATGGATAACTTGTGATTTGATCATCAATTTGATTTTTGGGAAGCAATTTCACAGTTGATGAAATCCATCATCAATCATACGTCATTGTCATAGTTTGGAGCAAGGTTGGGTGACATAGTGGGTGAGCTATGCTCCTTATTTCTGCCTCTAATGCAGGATATGGTTTCCAAAGCCAGAATTGAAGCGATTTCAAGTCCAAGAATTATGCCATACCCAACATTCCAACCATTCTCTTTTGCTAGATGAATTCCCACAAATAAGTTCACAGCTGCAAGGACGAGCGCAAAACGACCAACCCAATGATGGTACCAGTTCCAGTACCGCCTGAGCTTGGCATCTTTCTTGGGTCGCAGCACTATTGCCAGCATCTGTAAAACATACAGCCAGAAAAAGAAAAAAGAATCAATTCCAAGTCTCAGCAACCTGGAGCTTCAAATTTGAAATGAAGGCCCCAGACATAAGCTAAAACATAATTGAGCGCCTGGAAGGAAATTCCAGTAGAATGAAAAATCTGTAGAGATGGCGAACACAAGATTTTGGTGGCAGCACTATACTTGCTAGCATCAATACAAGAAATGCAAGCTCAAATGATTTGGAGGGCCGATATTGCAGCACTTTTCAGGGTTCCTTAAATTGCTGAAATCTCATTCAAGCTAACCTTGGTGTCATTATTATTTACATGTCCTTGTCACTGTTCCTAACTTAACATAATGTTTTTGCTCTTCTTTCTAATGACCATAATTTAACATGATTGTCAATGCTCGAAATTGTAATTGTCCAAAATTGTTCATGTTCAGAAATGGGAGTGCCCCTACTGACTTTGCAGAGTGCACAGACAAAGGGAATTTCCTGCCTGCTTACTTTGCAGAGTGATTAGGGGCTTGCCTATTCCTTAATATGTTAGCCCCTAAATGCCAGACAAGCGCAATATGGCCTGCTTTTCAGTGTGAATTCGCACTGTCCTGATGTTTAGGATGTTTCAGATTTGAAATGAAGTCCAAGACATATAAGCTAAGACATAATTCAGTGCTGGAGAAAAACAAAATCCAATGGAATTGAATACTGTAGAGACATGGTTAAAAAGAAGAACAGTTTACCTGCAAAATAGCCAGAATGAATACAATGATTGCCAGGGCGCGGTGGCTGTCAAGTCCACTCACTCCCTTGTATGAGTCTTGCAAGGTCAATCCCGTCACAAGTCCAGCTATAATCAAGATGAAGCCCAGCACTTGGAATGAGATATGGAGATAAAACCAGGTAGGATCCCATACTTTACAATAGCGAGCAATGATTGCTCCAATAGGCAGAAACACACCCCACCCCAGTAAGTTCAAAATTCCATGCACTCCTCTTTTTGTGTCAGATGTGGACAGATGTGTGCCTGCAGCAAATTTGTATACATGTCACAGTAAGTTTAGAGCTCAACAAAATTAATATATATATCTCTTCTGTTCTAAATCTCCCATGATTCTTACATTGTCGCATGCACACACGCTCTCCAATTAGAAGGATGTAGGCATCAGCACCATGCAAAGAACCCATTTTTCAGCTACCATGGATCTGACCCATGGTATATTCTGAAATATTTAGATTGGGGCTGTCGAACTTTCTTTTTTTCCCAAAAAATTATCTATTTCAACAGGATTTGTCGAACATGAGTAGCTGGGTATACATATATGTTCATGAATGCATCAAAGAGGCAAGGGTCTTAGTCCTTCAGAGTGAACCAAAAATGGACATTGTATTTCAAGATTTTAGTAGGAACTACTTATTTAGACCGGCACATGCATCGACAATATTTTATCGTGGGAGCTCTAAAGATCGACAGCCCAAAGCCCAAATTACAGTCGAAACTATTTGAGGATCAGAGGTGCTGATGAATAAAGTATTTACCTGCAGGGGCGAAGTTCGCAACTTGACTGGTTTCTTGAGTGTGCTGCAGTGGTGTGGAACCAGACGCAGACGCTGGTCCGTATGCAAACAGGAAGGAGTCAGGAGTACTAGGTAGGATTGCAGTGATATTCACTACAACCGAGATGTATACGGTGCCGTCAATGTATTGAGACTGATTCAAATTGGATGAGAAGCTTGAATATTGAGCGTCCGAAGAAGGCGGGATACTGTGATCATCTAACCTCCACCAATAGGGAGTTGGAGAAGTGGATGAGGCGTTCATTAAGGCGATCAAAGCTACTGAACCTGCCATCTTCCCAGTTGATGAGAAACCGAGTCCGACCCAATTCCCTTGTGTCACCGGTGCAATAAACACAAGCTCAAGCGTGTCGGTACCATTGCGCCGAGACTGCATGCAAGCAACACAGTTTAAGATTTTGTCAAATTCTCCACAGTTGAAGTATCCACCACCTACAACACATCTTTTCCTCTCCTTACTGATCCTCCTCCCCCCTTGGAGGAGCGCTCCCACAAATAACTTAATAAGCACAAGGCAAGAAGAGAAAATCTGATTCAACACAGCGGTTAATTCTCTTCTTCGTCCGGCTGGAATACGGTTTCTCTTCATTCTGAGATCAAACCTCCATTCTGATCAGCGTTTTTCTCACTTTGCCGATATGTTAATGATCATAAATCCTTGACGCTAATAATGATGGGGGAGTGAGGAAAGGGACACATGAGATACAGGGAGAGAGAGGGGGAAAGAGAGAGAGATACATACCCAGGCCTGTTGGGGAAAACCACTGGCACCCTGACATGTGAAGCCACTTGTGCTGAAAGGGGCTGAAGCGCCGAGTTGCAAACTCTGTTGGTCGCATTGAGCATACACTGTTGATCTCACCATCAACAAAGCTGCCAGGATTGTATACAATGCAGTGAATCGCAACATGCAAGAAGAATAGCCATCTCGTTTCCCACCAGTTCTCCCCATAATCGCTGCCGCTATCAGATCAATTCCACCGCGATGATTTCCTTTCGTATGAAATTTTTTTTGAGCTTTTTCACGTGATCAGGAAGCTTCTACTGAAATTGATTCTTCGTCCTCGAACAAAGTACCTGATGTCTCTAACTGAAGAATCCGGCGGTCCCCAACTTGAAATTCCTTGTGTGCTGCAAACGTGAAAACACACTCACTCACTTGAAGAACTAAACACCCTAGTTAGGTTTTTACAACTACTGCGTGGCTCATTAAAAAATCGAACTACTGTTTCTCTTGCGAAGGAAAGTTTTTCATATATGATGAGTAGTGCTCACTTACTTAGGGTTGAATGGAAAAAGAAAGAAACACGAAAGAATGAATTGGGACCGAGTCTTGCAACTCCGAGCAAGACTGAAATTTTGGTTTTAGATCTATCTTGAAACCGCAAAGTGGGTTTGAAGACTCTAAAACGTTGATGCTCGGTAGCAGCTGGCTGGCTTAGAGTGCATCAAACTGAGTCCTTCTCTTCTCCTTTTGAATGCCAAATTTGTAAACTCCCCGGCCAGTTTTCAACAACCCCCACAAGCTAGGCAACAATTATAATGTCTGTCAGATTTCTGAACCCGATTCAAAACCAAACTGGAAAATTTCGACGCGTTGCTTGCCACGAATTAAGGAAGGAGCGTAGTTTGAACAAAAATTGGAAAACAAAAAGAAAAAGGGTGGGGACCAAAAGTGAACGCGTTTTTGATTTCTCAGGACCTCCCTCACCTGACCGAGTACCGTGCAAGTGGACTACGGCTTGTGTACCGGGCTAGATCCAATCGTCTTCGTGTTCCCACCGAAACTTACTTGTTTCCCAAGTATAGCAATTTTAAACCCCACATTACTTTCGTCCCAGTTGCTTGCTTGAGGTTTTGGCGGGGGGATGAGGGGCGGAAGTGGGCACCGTCAACTACCACCACGCGTGATTGAAACTTGGGGAAATAATAAAAGTTCTTCGTCTTCGTCATGCTTCTAGACCAAGTAAATTAGGTAATGTCTAAGTTAGTGCCTTTCACAAATTTCTCTCCTCCTTTTTGATTTTAGGTTTTAATTTTTAAAAAATTTCCAACGACTTTGTAGACCGTGGTAGCCGGTGGTGATTTCTTTTTCAGTTTTGTGATATGGCGATCATTCATAAGTAGATTTAGCCAACTCAGATGATGTTCAAAATATGAAAGTAGAGAAATCTTAACCACCCTTTCTTAATTTTAGGCAATTGTGGCAATTTTGGACGATTTTTACAAATGAACATTTCATTTTTTTTAATGAACTAATTTGTAAAAACCAGGGAATTTGCAGCAGAATATTCCGTTTTCAAGATTGTTTTCCCAAAAACGTGTCACAAATATCTTGCAAATAGATTTTCTATTTTCATTAATAATTTTTTCTTTAAATGGCTTCTGAAGTTCTGATCTTCCATCCAAGCAGCATTTTCTTTGTGGGCCAATTGGTGAAAGAAATAAGGGCCTGTGACCAAAGGTTTTTTTTTTCTTTTTTCTGTACTTTTCTTCCCCAAATTTGTGGTTTTGAGAATTTGGCATTTCTTTTCAAAAATTTAAGCAAAAATTTCAAATTTATCCTAAAAAAACCGAAAACTTCCTAACTTTTTTTGGTCGACACGGAAAAAAGAAAAAAGAAAAAAAAAAGCCCTGCCTGGGAAAAATGTAAAAAAGGATTTTCTGGGAAAAAAGAAGGAAAATCCCCCAAATTCGCTTAATTCGAGGAAAAAAGGGATATAATTGCCTAGAGGTTCTTGGAAGTCGCAAGCACATAGCGGGGTTGAAAAAAAAACCTATTTTCGTGTCTGACATGTAGCTACATTTGGGCAACCAAGTCTACCCAATTCATGAAATCGCCCCCAAAAATCCAACGCTTTGCGTCCAAGTCCCCACGTACATTTGGGCAACCAAGTCTACCCAATTCATGAAATTGCCCCCAAAAAAATCCAACGCTTTGGGTCCAAGTCCCCACGTACGGGACTAGACGCAAAACTAGGGCGGGCAAATCTGGACGGGGTCATATCTGGACTTCTTCGTGGAGCCAAGTGGGTCAACAATCTCTTGGGGAATTGTGTGGCTCGTTTTGTTTAAATTTTTTTCGTTCCTTCTCGGGTAGGTACATACAGTTAGGCACTATCTATATCCCCTGGTACACCTGCTAGACACACGTCTTTGGGTCAAATCCACGCGCGTCCGGAGTCTCTCCTGCTGCCACGTCTTGAAGGTCATGGAATGATGGTCAAAAAGCGAGATCTAGGTGTCAGGCACCTATGTAGTAGGTCTTATCTTGGTTAGGCACAAATTAATTATTTTTTGGAATTGTTGAAAAATTCTATTGAAATTTTTTTTTAAAAAAAAAAAACCTGCTTGCCATGCCTAAAATTTTAAAAGAAATAAAACTCTCAGGCACATTATTAGCTTCATCATTTAGTATCTTTCACTTGTGGGGTTCCCAATAGAATAGAATAGAAAGTTAGTTTCAATGAACCAGGTATGAACTAGCAAAAAGTTTTAGAATCATCAGTTGTTTTCAGGGGTACATACATGTTTCCATTGTTGTGTTATTGGAGAGGGGAATTTGGAACAATAATTTTCTAAAGTTTTCGTCGGTTCGTTTTCTCACAAGAAATCAAATACTTGCAGCTCAAAACCCATTCCATCTGAATTAATTGAATGCAATTTCAAAAAATCTTTTTTGTCTACATTAAAATCATGAACTTGTTTATTGAGTCTTTAGGAACCTAACATCTCTAGAAATTTTAACCTGAAAAATAAAATATGCTCAAATATTAAAATCTTGCTCCATCAGCTCCCAAAGTCCCAGCAATTTGTTGTCTACTTTGCAAAAAATCAAAACAACAACACTAATGGACATAATGATAATAATGTATACAATGTAAGGGGGAGAAATCATATGGCCAAGGATGTTAAGTAGAATCTGAATTTCTGGTTTTTTTTAAATTGGAAATCCTTGACAACCATAGTAGTTTCTAAAAATTTCCTTAATCTCTTGAATTTTTTGATAGACAATATAGCTAGCTGTTCATGAATTTTTTTCCTGTTAATTTCCTTCTCATCATGTTTTATTTGTTGGCTTCACTATCTAAATTCCAAATTTGCATCAGTTTTTTGGGCAAAGGAGTTCGACATGCCTATTCTCCTTGTCCATTGTTTAATATAATGCCAAATTGTAAACTATTATTCTTTTATTGCCAAACCTATATCACCTCCAAAAAGACATTACTAGATAACTCACTTGCCGAACCAGGAACAAGGCTCTAGGTACGACCATACATTTTTTGAAGGCAAATTAGAATAGGAGGTATTTGGAAGCCTCTCAAATTTCAACTCTAAGAAGTCAGCCTCTCTACACTAAGTCCCGCGAATAGTTATAGTCAAACTAAAACAAAGTCCTTGCAAAGTCCTTCAAAGTCTATAGAAAATGTAATGTACAGGGAGGACTTTAATAACCAATGTAGTCTCCACTATTTGAACTCCTAAGTATCATTGCCCCTTTAGGAAGCCTTGGTTGTTTGTAAGGGAAGGCTCTTGCCCCCAAAGGCCCTCCTCAATTTGTTTGAGGGCAGATGAACAGGAGGACTTTAGCCCCCAATTGTTCAGCTGGAGTTCTTCATCTTGATATCAGATGAGGATTGAGGGAAGAAGCAATATGTGTATGGAAATAACCAATGTTGGGGGGGGGGGGGGAGGGGGAGACATTCACAGAATAAGGGGCTTAGAATGACACTAGTCGAGAATGATGTCACATATGTGCCTTGCCCCTCATAAAGTAAGAGGCAAAGGTTATCATGAACTGAAACATAAGTAGATCACAAGGTGTAGGAAGAGGAGGGTTCTTGCACTTTCTCCTTAAGAGTGTGAGGGATCTTAAACTTAAATTGAATCTTAGTATATGTAAGATCCCTGCCAATCTTAAGTAGGCATTAATATCTCTCCTCTTTTTTAGGAGGGATACTCAGGATATAAGGTACTCTCCTGGGAAATTTCTGGGAGTGCTTTATTTCATGGACACCATGTGAGAGGGTGACGCCACTGGTAGTGGGAAATTGCACCATGTACGGGCCATGAAACAACAAAGAGAAACTTCACCAAAGTTGTTATCATGTCTAGCATAAAAAATTACCTTGCGCAACATGCGTGCAGAATGTGCTAGGGTTTTGCACAATCCTACGGATTCTATACAGTTAATGATGCCCCCTTAGCGTTCAAGGTCCAGTTTCATTAAGAATCCATTGAATTTGCGTTCAAACTCCTTAGCTTTTGCACTAGTGTGAATTGTGACCATATCAAGAAGGTGGGTGTCACTGGTCCTTGGGATCTTAGTCAAGAATGATCTTGAATCTGACACCCAACTCACTATCCTCGTTTGTAATTGCTCTCAATGATTTGAGCTTTGAGGGGGGGTGGTGTGGGCTCTAATGTCCATACCCTTATTTGCCCTTGGGATCCTGGTCAAGCATGATCTTGACTTTAACACACACCTTAATTGCTTTCAATATCTGGGTGATTCCTTTCATTGATTTCAGCTTTGATGGGTGGGTGCGGCTCTAATGTTCATACATCAAAACTAAGTTTGACACTATATGCATGTTGTATTGTGTCCAAAGTACTTGTGTAAAGACCATTTTAATGTTGTCTTTGGAATTGCCGTTATATGTTAAAACTTAGGGCTTGGACCTAGGACCTTAAAGCTTGCAACATTCATATTCAAACCTAGGACCCTAGAACCTAGAAACCCTAAACTGTAATTCCTACTTCTCTCCATGTCTTGGACCTTATAAAATAAAACCGTTAAAACCCACTAGGCCTAGTTTTATGCCAAGTTTGGGCTTATGTAGACTCATTGGATTCAGTTTTAAGGATAGGTCTAGGTCCATGTAGACCTGTCAGGTTCAATTTTTGTACCTAGATCTAAACCTAAACTAATGAAAACTTCAAACCAGCCAGCACTAGCATAAAGAATGTTGCAATGTAGGATAAACATGCCCATTCATCGAACATGAGCTAGTGATTGCCTGTTTCAAATGAACCATTATGAAATAAAGATGAATTGGTCACCATTCAAAGCAAACTCATGACCAAACATACAATTTTGGAATGCCGTAGTACCTACTAATTTTGGTTAGTACCTTAACAGATTTGGCACTAATAAATTATTTTTCGAATTGCCAAAAATATTCAATCGGTGTGTAAATCTCATTCCTATGGTTGAATGTTGTATGATTATGTCACGAATTTCAGATTCATCCTTGTGGTTGAATTTTCACTAGTTGAAAGTTTCATCTATGTCATCAATTATCCAATTTCTCAATGTCATCCCTGTGACTAGGTTTCATTATTTAAATTGATAATCTAGTTAGGTTGTAGCGGGACCAACAAAAATAAATTGTGATGAATTTTTGCAATTTAGCAAAAACCAAAAGGGGGTCCTACCAACATCTTCGAAGGGCTTTTTTTAATTTAATTTTCAAACTAAATTCATTAGATTTCAAATTTTTAAAGATCGCCATATTTCTACCATAGGTTCCATCAGGTAGCCATAATATAGAAGGATTTCTACAAAGTTCAACTAGCAGTAGAATCCTCATGCTTAAATTTCCCAATTTTATGAAAATATTATTACTAACCCCTACTTTCTCACCTTAGAATGGCCATTAGGGGGTGGTAGATCTCAAAACAGACTCATTCTACCACTACTAATTTTATGTCACTATAATTCTAAAGCCAATCTTAATCTCCTCCCCAACTATTTTTGTGAAAGTTCTAAAAAGCCATTTACGAAAAACATGATTCAAGTTGGCCAGAAATAGTGCACATGAGTCCTAAACTTGAGCCAATTTTAATTGGGCTTAGTGCAGTGGGATGAGGGGAATTTCCAATATTGCAACACTTAATATGCACATATTAAAGACTCTTTGGAAAAAGGATGCATGCAATGTACATCACCTCACCAATGTTATGTTTTGTGGTCAATTTTTGCTATTTTTGGATTTTTTTAAAAACGTGTTTTTTCATTGGATGTTTCTAAAAAACAATGCATAAAAAAACTTGATAAATGGTAAGGCTTAAAGAAGGCTAATGATAGCATGAGTTTTATTGAAATTTCTATGGATGCCTCATGAAAATTATTAGAACCTTTTTAATGGAGCAATATGAACCAAGGTGTGGAATATTATTGTCTACGTAATTTTAAAACATTTTCCTTGTGCTTAACCATTATCCCATGGATAATTTTCTTTTAAATTAGTATAAATTTTCTTTATATGTGAAAAAAAATGCTTAAAAATTGGCCGTGCACATTTTCATCCATTAGAAATGGTTTTAAGCATTATCATAGGCATTCACATATTTTTATCCAACTTGATCTATTTATTGATTTCAAAGATGTACTAAGTTCCCTTAAAATCCATCTCAAAATCTATGTAGCACTAGGTAACATAACACCATTACACTGTGGCTTGCCAATGGTGCTTTTAACAAAACTACAATAATTTCAAATATGTCATTGTAAGGCTTCTTTATATACAATTAGGTGCATATGAGTGTTGGGTAGGCAAGTCCATTACCCTGACATATATACTTGCAGTATATATAGGGGTGAATATGTACCTTACTTGGTTGGTAAATATTTCAGATTTACCTTGTGTTTACTGTACTCATCTACAACAAAAAAACTCCAATAAAAATTGATGGTTGGAACCATCACACAGAAGACACAAGGGAAGGCCAAAGAAAGGTCAAAAAATGCGCGCAACTTGCAAGAACCAAAGAAGGGAGAGAGCTAGTCCCTCTCATGGTAAGAAGCTATCTCACCCACAACCCCTCTAATGTCGCCTTCATACAAATCATGAGATTTAATAGTAATAGCAGGTTTAGAAAAGCATCTCCAACCAATCTTTTTTTCTATAGCAGAAGTTAAAGCATGCTAAAAAACAATACTAACACATTGCTGGAAAAACTAAATGCAAAAAAGACAAGGACAAATAACCTCCCAATTGTCTATCTTGAAAAAGATGGACACATTCCTTAATGAAACGATCCATATCATACCTGAATATGTTGTGCACCTCCATGGCCATCGGAATAAAATGGGTATCTACTAATGTTGGCCAGGTATGTGGGTCTTGGCCAAGTATCAACCAGGGCATCAACATTGGTATCATATGCCTTGACCAACGGGCAATGGTGAATAAAAAGAGTAGTTATACCCTACCTAGGTGGGCCTTGCTTCTCCTATACACATGCAATGTTGTTACATATGTGGGCATGTGTTTTGAAAAATTCACAAAATGCCATGGTGGGCAAGTTTTTTTCATAATGAACATGTGTAGGGCATAAGGATTTAGGGTTAAAATTTTTAGGGTTAGTAGGTTAGAAATGTTAAAACTAGTTTTAATTTGATGTTGAATTGCACCCCTCGCTTCAAAAAGCATGACCTTTCATCATTATGTAGGATGTCCATGATTTCGACATGCAACGAAAAGGAATGGTAAAAAGGAATGCCAAAATTTGCAATTGCTTTTTGTCATTGGCAACCAGCAATCAACTTGCACTAACATAAACATGGGAATCTTCTATGCATGTTTGTTTTTCTTGTTTCATAAGTTCCTAGGTTATGTGACTTTGTTATTTACTTTGTTCTTTTTTCTTTCATCAATTGTGTGATCTGTGTGATGTTTTGTTTAGCAAATTTTCATGAGCATTGTTTATTATTCCTAGTGTTTTTCCTAGTGCTTCATGGGCACTATGCAATATTGGTGATCAAATGTTTGGTGCTTCATAATTTTTGTGTGTTTTGTGAACACTAGATTTGTTATTTTGTGAACATTGAATCTACATGGTGTTTCATGAACACTGTTTCGTTTCAAGGGCTTAAGGTTTGGTGTTGGTGATTTGTACACTACTTTGTGAACACTAGATCTACAAGGTGTTTCGTGAGCACTCCAAATTCAGTGTTTTGTTTAGCACCTACTTTGTTCACAAGAATTGGTAAATTTACTTCAAGGGTGGAAAGTTTGGTGTTGGTGATTTATGTGTTGTTTTGTGAGCACTAGATTTACATGAACAATGTTTTGTGAGCATTACAATTTCGATGATTTTTTTAACACTTGTTTTGTGATGTTTTTAACCATTCGTGAACATCACCAACGATAACTTAAGATTTGCATTGCAAATTTGGTAAACAACATAACCAGTGACTTATATGTTTTTTCTTTGTTTTGATTTCATAATATAATGTACTACTTGGTTTAACTTTCAAAGTCAATTAACAATGAACCTACAACATGATTTTTTTTTAATGGGGCTATAGAAGTTTCATAAGGTTCTCCTCTCCATGTTGCTAACTATATAGGTGTTTGCAATGGTGAAGTTGGGGTTGAGAATGGCAATGGTGGGGTTGGGAAAGGTGACAAAGTGATCCAATCTAAAGCAAACTACAATGAACTTGTTGACAAAGACCTTGGTGAGGATGAGGAAAAGCTTTTATAAGCTAAAAAACATCCATGTAATGAAAATTTGTTTATGGAATTGGAGCACAACCAAAAATTTTGGCTCACTTGGAATAGAACAACAAGTATGTGGGCATTTTTAAAAGTTAATGACCATGTTGTTGTTGAAGATTATTCTAAGTCTCAATGAATGCAATGTGTTGTGTGTCATAGCATCCAGCAAGAAGTTATAAGAGAAAGTTCTACCCAAAATTGGAAAAAATTGATTATGTATAACAAAAATCATGGCATAACTGCCATGAGTCAACATGTGGTTTCTAAGCATTCTGCAATGTTGAAGCAATACAACACATGATGAACTACTACTACCATAATAATTGTTATTCATCAAATTTCTAAGAAGCGGAAAAAGCCATCTATAGCCTCCATTGCCAATTTCTTCAACTCTGGAGTGCCATGCAAAAATTCAAACCATGTTTAAGAATTATTTATTGAGGATTTGATCTTGTACATCACTAAAGGTCATCAACCATTAAGTTCCACTAAGAATGTGTGGTTAAGAAGGCTTGTCCTTCATCAATGTGGCCGAATTACCTTTCCCAATAGACAATAGCTCAATAACAACGTAATCCTGTCCATGGTCTTGTTGACCATGGAACACCATGTTCTTCTTGTTCTTGCTGATGCCACTATAATTATAGCCACATTTGAATCTTAATTTGTGGATGTCTCTATGAGGTTTTGATACGTTTGTTTTAGTTGTGGATTACATCAACAAAAAGTCAAAACTTGCCATGTCATTATGGGAATTTTTGAGGTTCATGGAACCTCAAAGGCTTCCATGGTTGTTCAACTCAAGGATCTACTTGTTCAATACAATTTGCTAGACAAAATCATAGCATATGTCAAAGACAACAACACTAATCTAAACACCTTCATAACAGCCTTCACAAACATTATATCTTGTGTTCCTCTCTTGTTACCACAACCTCATGATGCTAGTTGTTATGGGCATGCCATGTCCAAGTGTTGTCAATATGCTATGTGGTGGCATGAAGGAGGTTTTACTTAAAAAGACTCAATCTTCTATTTAAAAGACAATTACTTGGACCAAAAAAAGTGGGAAAGGCAAATAGGAATGGGCTAAGGCTTGTAAAGATGCATCTCTTCACCCCCAAAAATTAAAAACTCATGTGAAGACTTAGTTTGCATCCAAGGTGATATTATTCAAGGAAACCTTGGAATTCAAACATGCCATAAACCTTTATTATTCATGACAAACCATTGCCTTGTAAAACAGAATACCATCTCCCCAAACATGATCTGTGGCACATAAAATATCAGAAGTTTTTACTCCAATGGTCATTTAGTGTGTTTTGAACAAATCCAAAGGGTTTTGGTTATTTTGATGTTATTTATGTTGCCATAACCATGTGTGTTATGATGCACAACACCTATTCCAACACAAATGAAATTATGTAGATATGTGGTTTGATTAATTTTGGATTTTTTTGCTTAAGGTTTAAATTGTCTTCTTCCAAAAACATGATCTAACTATCTGATTGTGATTGTTGGTGTAGGTTGGTTATTTTGATTCAAAGTTATTGTATCTTGGGTATTAGATGTCAATTATGATGATATTTTTTAATGCATATGCCCCGGGTTTATGTCTGACGGGCATCACTCATTTCCATGCCCGTTATGCAAGCCCTTGTGAAAAGAAAAAACCTTCAATGCCCATGCCCACCAGGTATAGGTTGCTTTAAAAATTTCCAATGCCCATGCCCTCTGGGCTTCACAAATGGTTTCTTTTAAAAATGCACTGCCTGCTTGGTATGACTAAAAGCCAATACCCGGCCAACACTGGGATCTACTCATCTAGTATACATTTGATTTTTACCCGCACTTTGGAATTGATTTGGATTCATATGGTGAAAAGAAGGTATGTGCTAAAATCATTAGGTAACATATATGTATTCATATTTTGCATTGAATGTGATTCCAGGTTATGAAGGTGTTGTTCAATCCATGATTAACTTTTGAGTATAATGTTTTTAGTATATTATTTTTGTTCTTTACACTTATTAGCACAACCAAGATCCTTACCATGTGCTCTTACAATCTCTTAAGATTTTACTACCATTTGCCATGGAAAGAATGCTTTGAATGTGTTCTTAAAAGTCTTTGGTTTCACTCAATTTTTATTAATGTGTATTTTTTCCCTGGAATGTTTGACATTTCATGTGTTTGTGTTTACAATGTCAATTACACAACTAGTTGTCTTTCTCCATCTGACAATGTATGATACTCAATCTTTTTTGGGTGGACAAAATTTCAACAAAATGGGAGGAAAAAAATGACACCGTGACCCTTACTAAAGCTTTTGTGAATGTTTTGGAAAAAAACTCCTCAACCAAGAAGTCAAGGTTTTGAACTAGGTTCAGTTGATTTATATGGCCTTTTCTCCTTCAAGTCACAAAACAATAGCAAGATTAAAAAATAATAATTATTGTCATACCCATTACCGTGTAATGCTAAATCTTTCATGGGATGCTAGCCAATGATGCAACATCAAAAAATTGAAAAAATAAAAAATCATTGACCATACTTGGATGCAGATTTTGATTTAACTTCTCCTCAACCACTTATACTCACATGGTAAATATAGAGTCAATGTTCATCATATACCCTTACCCTAAGAAGTGGATTGATAAGCTTGCAAAGCTTATATACCCTCACTTGGTGTGGAAATATTTTGTAGTCTACATATGTTTTCGTGACCGATATTTTTTATATTTGTATATTTACCCTTACCCCATGGATATATAAAAACTAATATACCCACGCATCCACCCAAGACTGGTACATATGGTCAAGGGTCCATTGCCCCCTTTCAAAGACCTCGTCAATATTTTGTAGTGTAATTGGAGGTCACCTTGTTGTGCATTTTTTTCCTCCTTGAATGGTGGTCCTTTCAAAAAATTGTAATGCCCACTTCCCAACACATTCCATTTTTTTAAACATCCACTTTTGCTTTTAAATTTTTTCCCATGATACTTGCCAGGTATCACGGGATTTTTTTTTTCGAAATAAAATATTGAAGGGGGCTAGTGAAGGTTGAACAATGAACTACCTTGAAGGGGGGAAGATGCAACATTTTTCACCAAGAAAAACACTCTAATAATGTTGTGATCTTCCCCCCTTCGAGGTAGTTCATTGTTCAAGGTTTCCTTCTAGAATAGTTCCTTTCTTGTAAGGTCTTCTAAGTAGATCATTGGTAATGTCCTCAGTGGCCCCATTATCGACCACCCCCTCCTTGCCTAAGCCCTACCATGGGCATGGGGCCAAGGCAAATTGACCCCCACATCGGGATCATGGTAAAACCCCCAAAACCCATTTAAATGGCCATATTAGGTCCCAAAAATTATAGATTTGGACTTAGGGACTCTGATTTAGTCTATGGAGATGCTATTTATAAATATTTAGAATATTTATAAGCAATTTAAATGGGTTTTGAGGTTTTTACCGTGATCCCAATGTGGAGGTAATTTCGCCTTGGCCTGATCGGTCAAGAATTTGAATTGAAATCTAGATTGGGCCTTGAAATTTACACTCAACATTGAAATTCTGAAAAGTTGAAATTGGGACCACGGTTTTTTTTTTTCTTGCGAAATTTGGTCACTTGGTGACGAAAAAAAAAAGGGAGGTCTGCAACTAGTACAAAATAATTTTTTGGAAAAAATCCCTCCAAACTCGCCATATTTCAAGGGAGAAAAAAAAGTTGAAATCGCCATGGGGGATTTTAATAAAATTCCACTTTTCTCTATGACCAAATTTGTCAAAGCCATGGTTGAAGCCAAATTCATTTGTGTTTTCATCCATTTCTCTATGTGGTGATCATTGCAATTTGACACTATTGTGATATGTGTTGTCACCAATTCAAGTGTTAAGGCCTATATTCATATGAGAACCCATATTTTGTTGTAATGTGTCAAGAAAGTCTATGCATGAAATTCATTTCACCCATCCGACTAATTAATTGCATGCATTTGTGGTCAATGACACAACTTTGAACAAAACAATTTCCATTACAACTTTTGTCCATCTCTCCATTTACATGTGTGATCGGTTTCATATACGTATGCATAACGATCATACATGTATGCATAATACAATTCAATTTTATTGAAGATTTTATCCAAAAAGTTAATTTTTATGTTGTCATTTCATCCATCCATGGACCATTGCAACGTTTGTGGTCAATTATCTACATAACCAATGTATAACAAATTTGGTATAACTTAGTGTTGACATTCATTTAAGGTTTTGTTTCATCCATGCTTTTGAAGAAATAAAAATTGGCAACATTTTCATTTTCATTCCCGCACTGCCCTTTTGCCTTTTTTTTCTTTCTTTCTCACACATTTCCCTTTCTGGTTCCTCTTCACCTTGTTCCCTTCTTCCTTACATTGCCCCTTTGAAAAAAAAAAAAAAAAATCCCTTCCCCAACTCAAACTCTTAGCCCCATTCTATGGTGGGTTTTTTATGTCTATATTCAAGCAATAAATTTATTCAGCATAATAAATATTTTCCATTGGAATTGAAGCATACTCTTTTGTACAAAATTGGCATTAGCTTTGGCAAAAAATGGGACTGAAAAAAATTGGCCATAAAATTCAAAACTTCCAATGGTATGTAATATAAAAGTTCAGATTCTTTTCTTCTTGGAAGTTTGGGGTGAACTTTCCAATCTTTTGTCATGAAAGATTTCAGGCCCACATTTCTTATAAATCATTCCCAGAAAATACCTATTCCATTTGCAGGGTACATTATCTCCATGAATATGCTTCCAAGAAAGTATAGAAGGAAATTATGCCTACTATTAGGTGTAAGATCCTTCCCACAATTTTCTCCTAATTTACCTAACTAAACCTAAGTGAACCTTTAATAAGAACTCTCCTCCTCTTATGTCTCTCGATCTATCTATGTTTAGGTTCACCATAACATAGTAAATCTCTCTCGGTGCTTTGCACATTGAAAATCGGATGCTTTTGATGACGCCTCGCAAAACTTTACAAAAAGAAAGCACCCAAAAAAAAAGGAGAGAAAAAGAGACAAAGGGAAAGGACCAAAGTTCGAGGCAAACAAACAACCCAAAAGAGACGTACCACATGGAGGCAAGGGAACCACTAAATACAAAAACCTCCACCAGTCGTTTGAAGCATATCAACTAAAGAAAGGGGAGGTAAGCCCCATAAAACTTCAAGCCCAGAAGAACCCTCCCTTGCGGTAACAGCCCGCTCTCCATAAAGCCACCCATTCTTTTTGTTTAGGAGGTTGAGGTAAACTTCCATCAACGGAACTCAAGACAAAACAACACAATTTTCATCTTTATTCTGGCTTGTTTTTTCCTTAAGTCGTTTAAAGATGTCCTAGGGTGAACCAACACCTACATTGGTACATGCCGAAAAAAAAGGTGAGTGAACAACCTTCAAAAAGTCATCCACTATCCCTTTTTCACAAGCCTCTCTTATGGTAGCCTCCTAATTTACCACCATCATTTTTAGCTACTTCTTAGGTTTGCTTTTTTATTCTATGCCTATAGGTTTGATGAATCATACTTTGTTTCATTTGACATTATTTTAGTTTGCTCTTATGTTTGGATGTTGTGGTGTTTAGCTACTTTAGCATCGGCATTCAATAAGATGAACAAGGTTGAGTGTAATGTCAAGTGGTTTATTCCTTATGTCTATTTCTTTTGGGTTGTCAACTAAAGCATTTCCAAAGCACCCTAATCAAGCAAGATACCCAAAATAATTTTATTGTAGTTCAATTCTCCTTAGAAAGCAAAAGAAATGAATGAAAACAGAGTATTTTGGGAACACAATTTTGGAGACCTTCATTAAATTTTGGAATATGTTTGCCTCCCAAACACTATGTTGGCTTGAGGTTCAATAACAAAATTCCAAATACTTTTTAAGGCAAATTTTCTTTGTTTATTCACCCTTTGAGTAAATTTATGCAAAAACCAAATCTGACAAGTGCAAGATGAACAAAACAATGAATGTAGGTCATGTATTTTGAAGTTTCAAACCTGAAGTGATGAAGAGGCACGGGGGTTGTATTTTGAAACTAAGGACCTAGATTGACAAGGAATGACTTTGATGGTGGTGAAGAACATTGTTAGTGGTAAATAAGAGCACTAATAAGCAAATAGCAACACTAAGGCCCACTTTAATACATTTAGGATTTTTTCTATTTCATGTATTTTTTATTGTTCTACCATGTGGATTCTCACACATTCTAGAAGTTTACAATCTTGGAAAAAAGAGGAAAAAAGTCAATAAAATGATAATTTTGGGTGTTAAACAACTATTTATTTGTTCCAATTTATTTATATATTAGGAGCAAGATATGGCCAAGTCTATCAAGTTCTTTGACTATTATAATAGTGTTTATGAAAGATGGTATGAACAATGGTAGATTATGATTACCATATTTAGGAGAGAAAAAAATAGTTAAAGGAGGTCATAACAATATAGGAAGGTAATAAAAGGTTAAGGAACCATAATAAACATGGATAGTCTTTTGTGGATTATTTATATATACCTTAAAAAAACACCAAAATACAATATATGGAAGTATTTTGTCAATAAATTTTAAACATTATTAGAAAACATACAAAAATTAGTAATAATAAAATTACAATGAAGTTCAAAAGTATGGTGTATTCAATATAAAACACTAGTAATTGAAGCGATATAATTAACCATATATAGGAGATGGTTGCAAGTAATGGTTTGCCTAACATAGTTAACAATCAAGAAAATAATAACAATTCATCATAATTCATATTTGCTAATAAAAAAGAGTTCACCAAACCAAATATGAACATTTTAAAGATGGTTGCCATGTGATTTATTATGGGCTCCGAAATTTCTAGAGTTAAATTATGTAACAAGATTAAAAGGAAATGAAAAAATGATGTTAAAAGAATTTTTTTCATCATTGTTGATGGAAAGAAGTAGGAGGAAATGGTTGTGTTAAGAAAACAAAAAGATTGAAAACCCTCTCCTTATGAGGGTTAATGAAAACCCTTAATGAAAAACCTTAAATTGAAAACTTTTAATGAAAACCTTTATTAAGAAAGGCTACAATAACAACAACACAAATATTGGTGAAGGGATTGAAAAACCATCTTGATTGCCTAATGAAAGAATAAGACAATCAACTCAATCAAGTTCGCCAAATATAAAAATTGAAAATGAACCATTTGTGGTTGAGGCACTAAATTTAAAATGATTGAAACTTACCATCAATATTGCTTTTGGCTTTTTTGAATGCATGACAAAATAAGGTGATAATTGAACATTGGAACTTGGTGAGAGTAATAACAACAAAGTAATGATGGAATGTAATTTGTCAAAGTTATTTTCTCAAACACCATTATTTACAACTCAATAGATTGCTTACTTGATTGTGCAACCAATATTGCCTATACCAATTCAAGTACCAATAATGAACGTTTCACTTATTATGATTTTACTTGCTAGAAATGTATTACAAATTCTAAATCAATTGCCAAAGTATCAAAATAATGATGATCTAGTGTCAGAGCTTTGACGATTAATCAAAGTATGTGTGACATTTATGGATAAGATACTAATGATCATTTAAGTTATAGTATTCTTCGAAAATTCTTTGAAAGCAAGAACCATGGATTAGTTCGCCAAATATGAAACAATGCACCCAGGAGCAACTTGTTACTTGGATGAGGTCCAATAAACTTTTTTATCAAGATTTAGTGAAGCCAAAAATGAAAGATAAACAAATGCAATTTTGCACTATGCAATGTAGAAAAAATATGAATCAATAGAAAATTATTATGACAAATTCCTATGATTATGTGCCAGTTTTCCACAACAACCTGATGATATTTGTATTAAAGAAAATTTTAGAACATGTCAACAAACTAGAATAAAGATGGCTATTATATATTGTTATGTCACAAAAAATTCTAACAGAAGTGGCAAAATCAATAATAATGATAGAAAAAGAAATGCATTATGAAATATCACCAAGAATCTAATAGTGATGAATCATATGATTTTGATGAAGAAAATCAACAACATAAACCAAAAGGACAAAAGATGAAAGTGCATTTTGACACATATCAAAACAACATGTATTATCAAAGTTGTTATAATGGAGGTCACTATAGAAAAAAATGTAAAATTTTTAAGAAATTTTGTTAAATTGTAAAAGTGACGACCATGTTACCAATCATTGTCCACGTAAAGTGGTTAGTGGTAGATGCCCATCAAGTGGTAACACGTTAGCTGAAATGAATGTGGAGAACAACTAGCCAAAAAATCATGTTGAATTGGTGAATTTTGGCATGCCACAAATGTTATCAAACCAATAGGTGATGGTAAATTGATAGGATGTGTCAAAATAACAAAAGAAAACAAATTGATAAGAAAAGTTAACATGGTAGAAAAAAACAAGGAAAGTCAACATGGTAACAAAAGCTGTTATGTCAAAAAATGATGTCAAAATATTGGTGGAACATGACAAGTTGACAAGAATAGTCAATATGATTGGGGAGTTATTTAATTTTACCAAATTGACAATTATGGAAAAACCAACATAATCAAACAAGAGAACCGAAATGATAACACATAAGACATGATAACATAACAATTTTAAAAAACAAGAAAGTTAGTTGTTCAATAAAGAATCTTGATGAATTACAAGAGTTGATGATGAACTTAAAATTAGAAGTGAAGTTGGGACAACTTTTAAAGTTATGCTCACAATTAAGAAAGATGATGGAGAAAACATTATTAAAATGCAAGGAACACCAAATTTTTACAAAATCACCATAGCAAAAATTGAAGATTTTGATCTAGCTATGCTAATAATTCAAGTTTGAATTGGCAAGTTTGGAGTGAGTAATGTGTTATTGGATGGGGGATCCAATGTGAACATTATCTCAAAGAGTTTAAAGAAGAAACTTGGTTCCATGAGGAAGCTTCAACCCACTCCATTTGCAGTAAGGATGGTTGACCAATGGAAAGTGCAAGTAATGATGGGAAAAATGAACTCATTATATGCTTCCAAATATGTGGACAAAGAATTAATTAATAGAGAGGTTCTAGGATGCTCCTATAATAGAATAATTGACACACAAAAAAAAAGGAAAAGACCACACGTTGCTACTAATGTACATCTCAACATGCCCATGAATGCATGTCAACCATTATGACCTTATAACATTTCTTGAGTCTAGAAGAATTGGAGGAATTGAAAGTCATTCAACACAAATATTGGTTGTGAAATTTTTTTTTGGAACAAACAATGATTACATAGTAAAGTGGAATGTGAAAGCAAGAAAAAAGGATAAAAGAAATATTAGAAGTAAAAGAATAGCAATGAAAAAAGGAGTGCTAAATGATTCTTGGTTCAAACCAATTTTAAGAAAATTTAACAACAAGGTTTCTCCATATGCATATGCAAGGAGGCATGTGTTTCACTCTACAACATTAAACAATCACAAAACAATATATGAACATGAAATAAATAGTAGAAGAAATAATTGAGGAAAATCAATAGAAGAGGAAGGAAATAATAGTATTACAATTACAACAATGCCTGTAAATTTTGATGTTGATGATGTAGAGAGTTTCAATCACATGTACATTTGAATATCAATGATAAAAGAGAAAAATTGAATCATATGGAGGTAATAATATTGAAGGAAAGTCTTATAGTGTTCCAAGAGAATGACTAGGATGACTATGATCATTTTTGGGAGATGAATTTACCAAGGGTGCAAATACCAAGAAACAAAACAAAAAAGATGGTTTGTTCCTTTCACAACTTTGAAATACAAACTATTAAACATTGCAACTTTGCATTTGGGATTTGATTACTTCCTTGTAGGATAATTTGTCGAAAGAACCTCCATTACCTTCATATCCAAAGTACATTGTGTTTGCTTTGAATCAAAAGTTTAATCTTTATGAGGAACAAATTTCAAAAATAATCAATGAGATAAAACAAAAGATAGAGGGTGTTAATATGACTAATATTCTCAATAATGATAAATCAAAGAGTTAAACAACATGTCATTTCCAAAAGACTTGATGATCATTAACTTTATAAAATGCATGCATGGAAATATTTAGGATATAAAGAAAAAAGGATGTCAAATGGGCAAGGAAAGCAAGCTTGGCACAAATGAGGAAGTTTGATTGGACACAAGAGGATGAACCACTAGTGAAAGAGTTGATTTGCAATTTCCGCTCTGATATTGATTCATGCAATTGCAGAAACGACAAATCAATTTAAGAACAAAAGGAATTGCTTGAATCTTGTAGCTTCCCAACACAAGACTTGTTGCAGGAGGTAAGGAAGGATATGATGAAGTAGTAGCAAATTACTCCAAGGGAATTGAGAAGGATCATTATGTTCCTCATTCGAAATACTTGATTGTCAAAGCAAATGGTCAATAGGAAGCATTGACAAAAATCATCACATTTCAACGAGGTAACAAGTATGTGCTAAGAGTTCTTGTTGTAGTAATCCAAGCAATAAAAAAGAATCCAATCAACTACGTAGTTTGGTTTTCACAAAAGTTGCAAAACAAGACCATTATTGTGTAATGCAAAGCAAAAAAGCCAGGTAACATTCTTGTTGGGCCAACACTTAATATCATTAGTCATTACTTTTTGGAGATATGGGTTGGAAAGAAGGGACAACCATTAGTAACTAAGAAACAAGCTTGTATAAAGTGAATAAGACCACAGAGATGGAAAATCTAAGGGAAAAAAAGTATGAAATGAATGCCAAGAAAAAGAATATCTAGGAAAGTTGTATATTGGATGGTGTATGGATTGGAACTGGTGAAAATATTAAAAATTAGTCCATGAAATGAACGTTGAGAAAGAGGAAAATTTCAAAAACAATTAAATTCAGGAAATGATGGTAACAATGAAGACCATTTAAAAATGAAAAAGTGCATGAAAAAACAAGGGATGAAATGCAAGGCAGCAAAGATGGATCCAAGAAGTTGGAATAATCACCAAGTTAAGATTTGAGAAGAGAATTGATGAAAAAAGGGTCTAGGGTTTAATTGTTAAAAAGAATTGCCAAAAATCACCACAATTTACGATAAGAAAGGGCACTTAAGATTTTCTACTTTCATATTTTTCATATTGCCAAATTTGGCGAAATATACCCTTGGATGATTGCCACTCGAGCAACATCACACAACTTATTTGAAAGGCATGGCTCCTAATACACTAGGAAATTCTTTCAAAGGCTTTGCTTGACAAGATTAAAAAAGTGTTGCACTGATTGTGGCCCTTGACCAGGGAATGTGAGAACAAGAGAGTTGTGGAAGTGAAATGGTACTCTTCCATGACTTCGAGTTTCTCCTCACACGAGCTCAAATGCAATATTGTTTGCTTGGCTTTAAAACAATAATGCTCTTAACTTCAGATGTCACCATTCTCAATTGCTGTACAATGTTTGCCATCTCCACATTGCCCAAGAACTGTACTGTGCCAACAACACCACAGCAATCAACACAATCCTTGTTTGACATTCTTTGTCAATGGTACAATGCCTTCCCCATTTGATCACAAACCCAGCAACCAGCAAGCTCCTGATTACTGGTCCGATCCTTACTGCTTGACAGAGTCTTGAGTCAAAAGTTCCTCTACAAACAGCTTTAGCTTACAGACCAGTTAAAGAGGAACCCAGGTTATCTATGCTACTTCCTTGTGCATAATTCTTTGAGATGATGATCCTGAGTCTCACACATAGAGCTTTACACTTCAGTTGACAAACACTCTCTTGTGACAAAATGGCTTTAAAATGGCAAGGTGGTAATCAAGCTAACAAATAAATTTGTTCACGTGGGCTTTCTTGGATGCAGGTTTTGTGCATATACTGAAAGCCAAGTGTCATTGTCTCCCTCCCAGTTATGAATTCTTCCCAATTCAACACTGAAGCAACCAACATCATGTGGTAACTGACTGCAGTGATCATCGAGGCATGTAATTCTCAATGTTGAAAAATATGATCTTGTCAGTCGTATATTGTGCATTTGTGCCATTACTGTTAAGAGTCAAACCCAACTATTTCTTGATAACAAGAGACAGATCTATTTTGAAAGAAAATTTGTGGACCTTTCCAGTTACTTCTACCATTTCTTTTGCAAGAGAGTACTGAGAACTCATGTGTCACTTTTTCAACAGAAAACATACATGGTAAGCCAGCACTTGATTGGTCAACATGCAAACAGTTTTCTCTAGGGTTTGCACTTCATGCATGAATGTTGTGACCTAGTACACCATGAAGATGTGAAGGCAGCAAACATACTCTTTGGTATGAAGTGTGGAGAATTCTGGTACATTGCCACAAACTCTCATCTCGAAAGCTTTCACCATACATTATATTCTTGCACTGCAAATGTGTAGGACCATCCACCCTGTGGAAGATTAGAAAGTCTTATTTACAATGACAGGATCCCTGGAGATGCAATGGAAGTGTGCAGTGTACTGGTATGGGCAAGACAAAAAACTCAGAGGACAGAACCATACCCAACTGTTGTTGTAGCCGAATATCCAGCATGCAGTCAACATCTCCATCAGACTCCTCCTTGATCTTTCTAGTGTCCCAAGTTTTTCATTCCTCTGGTTTGACATCTGCAAGATTCACCATCCGACAATCAAACATGAGATATTTCCTGCAATGTACACCTGTGAAATTCGTGTTGGGATCTTCAATTGCATTCACAGCTTGGAAAGATTTAGGGGATTCTTAGGCCAGATTTACAAGAAAGACTCCAGTGTATCAATAAAGATCAAAGCCACCTACCTCTATGGGGAATTGAGCTGTAAAGTGTCCAAGTTTCAAATAAGATGCTCATTGCTGTAACTATGATCCTGTCTCAATCCATTCACAGAACTTGGCTTTTGGATCACATGAACTTGAGGAACCCCTAACAGCTCTGAGCCAAAATCAATGGTTCAATAATTGCTTGGCCTGATCAAGAGAAGAACCGCACATTAGAATTGCTTGATCACTTGGACATGTTCTATGTTCACTCAAAACAGGATCAAAGTTCCAAACACCTAAAGTAAAGTATATGCAAGCAACCTTGAGGATCTTCATCTCAGAGGTACTAGGTTGTGTTGCATGGAACATTGGATAGGCAAATGGATACATACATACACAATTCCATAACTTCAGATACCAAGTCCATAGTCTGCAACTGTTACAGGAAATCTCCTTAGTACTCCTATTTCTCCAAGGTTATTATTGTAACAGCAAATTTGCTTTTGAATCACCGCAACAAAGTAAAGAAGATTCAGCTTCAATTCAGTACAAACCTCCAAAAGAATTTCAACAAGGACGTTGTAGCTAGTAGCTGTCTGTGATCTCCCACAGCTGCCGGTCTCATGCGCTTGCAAGACCCTCAATCGCTTATAGTCAGTAACAAGGATTTGCACAATAATGAGACTGCTTTAGGGATGGAAGGTACGAAGCTAAGATATGAACAACGCATCACGACAATTGCATCACAGTAGTAAGAGTTGGTCTGCATCGGAACCGAAATCTCATCGCGGAGTCAAGCTCGGAAACAGATCCAGAGAATTCTTCTTGACTTTCTTGCTGCCATTGTCACAAGTCATAGCTCGTCGGGACACACAAAGATTTGTCGCACTCGTAGAAGAAGCTTTGTTGCACTGACAGAATTGGTTCCCAAAAAACCTCGCCTTCTGAAAACCCCCAAACCTCGTCTCGTCTTCTCAAAATCCGCAAACCTCGTCTCGTCTTCTCAAAATCCGCAAACCTCGTCTCGTCTCCTCAAAATCCGCAAACCTCGTCTCGTCTCCTCAAAATCCGCGAACAGCCTCTCGTCTTTGCAAGATGGATCAGACGGAGGCGCTCTAATCTTCTTCGGCTTCGTCCTGTGTTTGTCTCTTTCTTGGCGTGTTTTCTTGAGAACCGGCCGGCACCCGGGGTGGTGGTCCAAGAGCCTAAAGGTTCCTCTGCGTACGGATGATTTTATGAGTGTGTGGGAGAAAAGAAGATAGAGAGAGAAGATGGAAACCATGGCCTGATGCGTTTTTGTTGTAGCTGTTTTCATACTCTTGAGATAGATAGGTACAGAGAGAAGAGATTCTTTGCGTAGTAGGTGCATGATTTGAGAGAGGGTCTGTGGTGAGATCAAATGCGAATTTTGACTATGTGAGCGACGCAGAGACAGCAAGGGTGGGGTGGGATTTGAGGACGCAACAAGAAGAAGAAGGAAAAAGGTGGAGAGTTTGAAGGAAAAGAAGATTAGAGAAGACGGAAGAGAGCGCTTGCGGCTATGGCGATGGTATGCTCGACCGTTTCTTTCTTGGTGCTCCCTCCTCACTGCTCCGGTCGACCCTCGTGCAACGTCGCCTGCTCCTCCTCCTGCTGCTCTGTCGCGTCCTCGTACTTCTCTGACTCTGTTATTTTTTATTTCTTTTGTTTTCTTTTGTTTCTGGTGTGTGCATCTCTTTTTCTCTAATCCAGCAGCGGTAGTCGAAAAGAACGAATGGGGTTATGAGCACGGGGTTCCGGTTCTTGCATTTGTTCTGTCTCGAGGAGCATTGAGAAGTAAGAGCTTTTAGAGAGGGATTGTCTTCAGTTCTTCTGTTGGAATCGGGATCGCTGAAAAGACAGTTATTAGGTACCACCAGCAAGATGATTTATGTCGTCGTCGCGGCGATGCTTCGACTTGCGTGAGTTCATGAAGTTAGAATTCAGGAACATCGCACTAGATAGAAACCGCTCTTAACAGGATTACGCCGAATTGCCTTGCCTGCCTCAGTTGGCGACTCCATTAGTAATGGAGCTTTCAGGACGAGCCTGTCGCTCTTCTTGGAGTTGTCCTTGCGCGCTGCTCTGCTTGTGTCATCGTCCTCTTTATATTGTTAGGTTATCTGCTGAAACTGCAAGTGTGCTAGAACACACACTGGCATTTTTTCGAGCATTGCAAGCTACCAAATCCCCCGTCCCATGGGAGGATGAGGTGTTGCTTACTAGCAATCTGTCTGTCAGCAAGCAGAAGAGAAGCAATTTCTGGGGGAGCTCTGGTTTTCACTGAAGCTGATTGGAATTTCATCACTCAATTTCCCTTCTCTTCCATTGCCAGAGTTCCAGTCTTCCCCAAAATTGAAACTTCCTGATTGGAAAGCTGTCATTGCCAAGATACATACATGCATTGAAGAAGCTTCTTGAGAGTTTTGGTAGCTCATTTTGATCTATTGGAGGCTGGACTCTAATGGTAGCGCTACAGATTGTCTTTCGGTTCTAGCAGCTGTCATCTTGGCAGAGCTGTCTCTGAGGTTAAGGATGCATGCCCATGCCCTAGTTGAGGAATTGATCTGATGCTGGCATTGTGCAGGTCGCATGCATACTGTCCAGCATCAAGAAATATTGTGTCCATATTGACCTCCAGTCATCAGCAAAGACATCGCCACCCTCTTACATCAGGTCTACCCATCTTGCTCTATGGGCATCAGAGTTAAGTAGTACAGAGGGAGGAAGATTTATGAAATCATTGCAGTACCAAGTTTTGCCCAGGGCATATGCAGCACCAGACATAATGCAGCTTCATTTAGGAGTGCTTACTTTTCCAAATGCTCCAAATGCAGATGCACTGGATAAACGAGATCTAAGAACCAAAGCAGGCCTGTGGGACTCCATTAGATCCGGGTGAGTGTCATCACACTCACCCAACTATTTCTACATTCTTTGCAGGTCTTGCTTTTCTGTTCTCCCCAGTTTTTCCCCTTTGCATCCATGTTCTTAGTATTGGCTTGTCCAGTATATACACATGCCTCCTCTTTGTGTATGCCAACTCTCTACAGTCACCAGAGTTACTTCAAATCAAGTGAAAATAAGCCCAGATCAGGAGAAACTTTTAATCAGGTCATACTGCTCCTGCTGATGTAGTTATCTTTCACATGCAGCTCATGGAGTGTTTGTTGGACTGAAAGGTATCATGCATGCTTGTGCAGCTTGTTGAAGACAAGTCCAACATCAGTGACAGAGCCAGAGAGAAAAGAGGATGAGTTTGATTTGGTGGAGGGTGAGGTTGTATTGGTGGAGAAGGTGCAAACTGATGGCACTGTTGAGAAGATTGTCTTTGCCTCTGGAGCAGAGGTTGATGTGTATGAGCTTGAGCTCCTTTGTGATAAGGTAATTTGACTAGCATCACATTTGCCGTTGGGCTTCTTTGCTTTTCATGTGGATTTTGGGATCACATTGCAAGAAATTCCAGTTTCAAGACCTTTTTCCATCTTCCGTGTCTTGTGCCATGTCTTCAAGTGTGGAGGGTGGGGCAGGTAGGTTGGCCAAGGAGGCCACCATCAAAGGTTGCAGCAGCTCTGAGAAACAGTTACATGGTGGCATCTTTGCACCTGTATAGGCAACCACCCTCTGCAGGCAATCCATTGTTTTGCAACACTTTTTGTCTTTTCTTATGAGAGAAATTTGCTGTCATCCCTGCTCCTCTGGATGCATCAACACTGTGACAGGTGCTTGCTCTTTGTGTTTGATGGATAACTTGGACTAGGTGTGTTCAATGAGGAACAGATGGAGACATCCCTGCACTAGAAAAGCGTGAACTGATAGGCATGGCCCGTGCAACATCTGACCACGCATTCAATGCCACCATCTGGGATGTACTTGTTGATCCTCTATACCAGGTAATTGTGTCAACCTTTTTCACCAGGGTTCAGATTGGAGGTATCCTTAGAGAGTGAAAGTCCTTTTGCAAGTCATGTAGATATTACAGTATACGCCTGTTAGACAAAATGAGCCTGAAGTGGTACTCAACTGAACGACAGCATTTGAGATCATGCACCCAACAATGTGCATTTGATCATGCTTTGTGTAAATGCAGATACTAGTCATCTGAGTAGTTCTAACTTGAAATGATTGAAATCATTTGATGCAGGGACAAGGACTAGGAAAGGCATTAGTAGAGCAGATGGTACGGGCATTGCTGAGAAGAGATATTGGCAATATTACCCTCTTTGCAGATGCTCAAGGTCTTATTCCATTGCTTTTGGCTCAGCAGGATGCCTTCAATTCACTGTGATGAAGCATTGTAAGGGAGTTTATGGGGAATAACTAGGGTTGTGCTGGTTGAAGGTCACATGTCTGGTATAAGCTTCTGAGGAAGATGACAATGTTTCCTTCACCATTAATCACAATGAGAGAAGGTTGTAAGTTGACACTGCTCTGACTCCAGGGTGGATGGGTGTATTGATGCAGTGGTGGACTTCTACAGAGGATTGGGGTTTGAAGCAGATCCAGAGGGCATCAAGGGCATGTTCTGGTATCCACGATACTAAGGTACTCAATGAACTTGCAGCAAGGAACATCTCTTAGTCATCGATTGCATGCAGGCAATTGTATTCTTTTTGGGCAAGGGCCTGGACTTCAAAATCTGAAACCAAAGCCTCTTCTGTTTGACATTCATTTGCAAATCAGCTGTACCATATCAACCTGGTGACAGGCCATTTGAAAACAATAAAGACAGCAATTGGAGGGAAGAACTTTGAGGTTTCACCTTCACTGTTTTCCTTAGTAAATTGCCACCACAACACTCATAGGGTGAGAAACAAATGTAGAACAGCTGATCACAAGTGCCAGTTATCTGAGGCAACAACAATAATAGCATGACAAGTACTAAACGTGGCCTCGAAAGCTAAAACACATGTTATATGCAATATTAGTGATGAGACCCATGTAGTTGAATTTTGAATGGCCAGTCATCAATGCTTCAATAGGACATTATACTACATTTCATAAGCTGAACACTACACTTTGACCTTGTGCTATGCTGCGTTCCAAAGAACTTGGTCTTCTTGAATCTCACTTTGATCAAGAATTTCATCACATGAGCGGGGTGCAACTTTTGTGTTTTAACCATTGTTGTTGGGCAGGTATTGACTTTTGAACATATGAGCTGGTACTGGTATTGGATTCTATCCTATTCTAGATTTAAATTCCATACTACCCTGGTACTGGTATTGGGGTCCAAAGCTTATTTTTGCTAGTATGATGCAAGTATATACTTGGGATTGAGATTGGTACAGTCCTAGTATGAAGCTGCTACTACCTCAGGTTGTTACGGGGCAGGAGTATTGGTATAAGGCCAGTATCTACCCTTGTCATGCTTGTTTTGGGTTTGACTGGAACTGACAGAGCATTTGTTTGTGTTTTGCATTACATGTTTTTGTGGAGTTTCTCTCGCTAAAACGGCAGAGCAGGTATTAAATGCAAGCAGTACAATGCTGCATTTCTTTTCTCATGCCTGCCTAGATGCCCAATTTTAAAAATGTCTGGTGAAGCCCAGATACATACATATTGTTGCAGCCTAGACACATTTGGGTCCATGAAGTATTATGCACATTTTGGGTGTGTAATCGACACTAAGAAGCATAACATAACATGCTTGTTATGCTTCTTAGTATCCTCTCAGTATAGATTCAAGTCATTACCAGTCTGGACTCTGGTCGGTTCTTTGATACCAAGGTTCCAATTTTGTATTCTCATCACATTCCCAAAAGGTTCTCATGCTGTTCTTTTAAAAGTTTTAATGGGTTTTCAATGTTCCCAAAGTGTTCTCAACATGTTCCCGAAAGCAACAATAGGAAATAACATAATGAACACAGCTAATCAAAAATGGTCTCCACCCACATGAGCCCTATTAGGGCCCTTATTGAACATAGGGAACAACTTAAAGAATATCACAACATATTTGTGTAAAGCTCATTTTAATGTTACCATTGGAGATGCCCTTATATATTAAAGTTTAAAATTAGAACCTGTAATTCTAAGACCTTAGAACTTAGACATAAAATTCTAGATACTAAGAACCTTAGACATTATCTGAACCTAGAACTCTAACCCCTACCTAACCCTAAAAATCGGACCCTATATTTTTAAAACCCTAAAACCCACCAGGTTTGGTTCTTGGCTGAATCCATATCCATGACAACCTATTAGGTCCAAGGTGCAAGCATGGTCAAGTAAACAAAACAAAAAAGTAGTTAGTTCAATTTAAAATTGACATGATTTTTGACATAGACATAAGAAAATAGATTTTAAAACTTATTTATTAATAATAATATGAAACCATTAACTCCTCCATTAAATTTTATGATAAGCTGAATAAAATTTTGAAAAAAATTATTACAATAAAAATAAGTTAAAATTAGATATGAAATCAACTAATCAATATGGTGTTCAAAGTTATTTTTACATTAAAAGTTTGATATATTGTGATTGCAATATGCACAATTTGATAGCACATAAGTATTTTCTAAGCCTTCATTAACTTGAAAATAGAAAAAAATCAAATTTTTATTTACTTAAAACTTATTTTATAAAATTGAAATTTTCATGTAAATAGATGAATTTTTTAGAATATCTATTTAAATCTACTTGAAGATGTTGATTGTTCAAAATTATAAATAGTAAAGTGAAAAAATATTCTCATGTTAATTATCAAATGAAATAATATTTGTACTTTCAATACATAATAAAATAATTTGACTACATTTTATTTTTTTTGCAATTTGAAAAAAGTATCTATTTAACCATATTTTCACCCTCCAGTTTCAAAGCCAAGTCTCAGTCTCAGTCCATGTAGAACCACCAAATGTGGTTCTTGGCTGATTCCGAATCCATGTAGACCCATTGGGTCCAATTTTTTTTAACTTGGATCCAACTCGAACTTGACTATAAACTTAAAACTAAAAAGCTTGTGATCAAAAAATTGTTGATTTTAAAAAGTTATCAAATACATCTCAAGGAGATCAAGTGTTCTCTTCTTCAATGGGAGGAAAGCATGGAATTATATTTCTTATTCTTGATTTTTTTGGCCTACCAAAGCTTAAGGATTGTAGGATCACAAATTGAGATTTAAATGATTTTTTTTATTTTAATAGGCATACATACAAACCTATAGAGATGTTGGTTACAATTAGACAATTTAGAGAAATTCATTTTTATGAGCAAAAATTGACCAAACAATTCTAAAATTAATTACAAATCACCTTCCAATGGCTCAACCTCATTTCTAATGCAATGGAGAACTATTGACCCTTGGATTTGCCCTAATTTTCAGACATAACCCCCCAGGCTACTCAATATATATTGAGTGGACGTCGCAAGGATGTAATATGGTGCCAAAGGATGGTAGCTCGGGTAGGCAAGCTACTAGGTCTGGGCAGGCGTGCTATAGGCAAATAGAAAAATCAACACATCATCGAATAATGTCCAAAAATTGGCTATGACCTAACCATCCACAAGCATCTACTTACCCAATAGTCACCAAATGCATCCCTCCATAGTAATGGCTTACATTCCCTTCCTACTATACTTATGGTGCATTCACACTTGGTGTTAGGGACTCTAGTGTTGAGTTCCCTAAAAGACCACCTTAGTTATTTAGGAGTTCAATGAACTTGCAATGAAAATCCTATGCTAAGCTAACATTCACTTAACATTAAACCATCACCCAATCAACATTGGGTGCCACCTAGGATGCCACCTAGATTTTCATTTAACACTGACTTAACATCAAGTGTGAATGCACCTTTTACGCAACTACGTAGGTAGGGTAAGGGGGTCACCCACAAGGGTTTACACAATAGGTTCATCCACAACTGAGTCATGAGGGGGGAAAGAGCAAGGCCAGATGGTGTTCCTTTCTTTTTGAAAAGCAGCCTCATGTTACTTAGAACTTTTCTCTTATATAAATGAATAAATAATACGTATTTAATTTATTTAAATTAAATTATTGAATAAATAAAAGGAAAAATATGCGACAAGGGAATAAGAGAAGAAAAAAGAAAGGATTAAAGTTCAAACAAAAGACAACACCCGAAAGCACAAAAGGCACAATGGGGTTTCTTTTCTCTTTATTCAACCAAAGTTAAAAGAAAAAAAAATCCTTTGAAGGCAAAGACAAGTCTAGGAAAAACTCTTGCTAAAAATAAGTACATGTAGGTAGTAGGCCCATAGGGAACCCTTGATGGTATTGGAGGCCCAAATGGGTAGTGCTTTATACAACAAATTTCCACTTTAATGAATTTTCAAAAATCTTTTACTTGGTCTTTGCATCATTGGGCACTACAAGTGGCATCAAACTGACCTAAGGTTTGAATATTAATGTCTTTTTTATTTTGTTAATTAAATATTACAATATCAAAACAAAATTTCATGACCATATAAGAATTTTATTTTTAAAAAATTCACTTCCAATAACCCCCTAAAGGATGGACCAATTTGGTCCCACTTTTCAGTGTAACTTGTTTCTTTTCCTGAGATTTAGGGGTTAATTTATAGAATGAAATTCAATCTTCACCTATTAAAAAAACATTGAAAAGCATTGCTTATTATCTATTACAAAATTAAACTCATCAAATCAAACCATTCTTGAAAATAAGATTTGAAAAGGATTAAACTTTTATTCAATATTATGTGATCTAAATTAATATTCAAATATATATGCGGGTGTCATTTGAGAGCACAAAAAACATTCAACATGATCACAAGTGACAATTGAAAAGTGATAATATGAGAAGGCCAAATATGAAAAGGTCCTTACATGGAATTGTAAAGAGGAAATTGTCATTCAAAACAAAACAACTAGGTACTAATGAAATCTAATATCACTCCCCCTAAATCAGCTCTAATGTACCATCATCATTGAAATTTTACAAAATGTACGAAGTTGTGGTCATCCACATCATTTGCCATCTTGACTACATATCTGAAAATTTCCACCATTTTAATTAATGTTTGCTCTTTTTTTTAATTTTCAGGTTTATTTATTTGTGAAGCCATTATTCCCATCCACAATATTTCTAGACAATTTCAAATTTTTGACCACATCTAGTCCAAGGTAGGCATGATTGGCACCTGATGGTGGTGTTCATGCCCTTCCTTCCTTCCTTCCTTCCTTTCAAAGTTGAAATGTTTTTTTGAAATAAAGTTCATATATTTTTGAGAAAATTTAAAGCCAAAGAGAACCTTTTGGTAGGCTTGGTAATGGCTCATCACTTGTGCCCATCTCAAGTAACCTTGCATCCTTGGTGTAGTGGCATAGCCTTGTGATGGATGGGCAAGCATATAATAAGCCATGGTATTTTGAAATTTTGGAGATGAGCATATTTTTCAAGCCTTGGCAATCGCGATCAACAATTAGCATTTTCCTCCAAAAATCTGCAAAAAATCTATTACTAGTTTTGGAACTTAGTTTTCACTTTTCGTCCATGCTTTGGAAATTGGGTAAGCCATACCTTACAAAGTGCCTGCCTACAAAGCTTTGGCCGGGCTTTTAAACCGTGGTGATTTTTTTTAGCCAAGAAGATCACCTTGATCTTCGAAGGTATGAAGTATGTAGTGTGCAATTAGATGTACTAGACCTTGGTCTTTGAAGGTACCAAGAGTTGAGCCCTGTTTGTTACACATGTGCAAAACCCCATCACCTTCATAGGTGCACTCCAAAAGTGTCGGCAACTATCTAGTTCACCAACTAGAAACACAATTCATGCACTATTTTATCAAAACCTCACCCCCAAATCAACATGGGAATTCCCATTCAGCAGATCATCTAAAAGCTCTTAAAAAGCCCCACACAACTTTTATGTGTGTGTATAGATATATATTTATACATACATATGTGAATTGCTCACACCCATGTAAAATTCCCCAAAAAATTATTTTTGGCGCATCAAGCATTTGGGTGTTAAGGCTATCCTTTATCAAGGGACAAGTAGTTTTTTGAGAGATATAAACCGAGGGTCTAGTCACAAGTTATTGGCATTCGCTCAATTAGTAATGCAATTGGTTATGATGTACTTGTTCAAATTATGGCAATTGACCAATAAATATTAAAGGTATTGTTTGATTATCTCTGCAAAAGAAAGCGATTCAATGTCAAGTGTATCAATTTTCCCATAGAGCGGGTGAGGTTATGATGAGATTCAAACCTAACACTAAAATGTACATAAGCACCCATGAAGTTGGTGAGGTTAGGATCAGATCAAAACCTAACACTAAAATGCACATAATTATGCATAGAATGGGTGAGGTTAGGGTGAGATCAAAACTTAATATGAAAATGTACATAAGCACCCTTAGAATGGGTGAGATTAGGGTGAGATCAAAACCTAACACTAAAATATACATAAGCATTAAATGAGGCCTAAAAGCTTTTTTTCCCCCAATGTTGGTGATAGAATGAATTTTAGCTTTCAATTTCAAATTTTCTTTCTTGATAGTTGTCATCATTTGTCATAACTATTGAACAAGTAAATGTGCAGATTCAACATTTGAAACTAAAAAACCTAATTTCAATGAATATCCACCATTTAGGGGTTTAAAAAAGGCTGAAACCAAGGTTATTTTAAGAATCATATTATTAGTTTATGTCTTACTATTATTATTCTAGTTATGTTCTGTGTGCTAATTATCTCTAGCCAAATTATTTATCCTATGACTTTTGGAACCTCCTTTTATGGTGCCACAATTTGCCATTATCAATATTAAATGGCATTGAGAAATTTAATTGACAATGTTTTTAAATTTTGCTAAGTTTTTGTCAATTTCCAATGTGCCATACTTGTACACATAGTATAATTTTTTTAATTTACCGTAGCTTCTATTCAACATTTGCATGTTTATATCAATAAAGTAAATATTTACCACCAGTTTCAGTTTCCTCAATATTTTGTAGGTGCCAATTTGGTGACCACCTGATTTTGTATTACATTGCATGTTCTTGTGGTTTGCCTTCTAGGGTCAGCTTCCACATTGACAAAACATATAAATAATTTTTCCAAAAATCAATTCATTTAATTTTTTTGGGGATTTATGGTTTTTTCACTATCTACAATTGCCTACTATGATATGTCACATGAGTAATAAAATTATTCAAATCATAGCCAACAATAATCATCACAATTGTTCAACACCTCAATCTCATATTTTCACACAAAATCATTTCAATATTTCAAGGATTATTTTAATGAATCAACTAACCTTAGAGTAAGTTAATGATGTTTGATTCCAACTTGACCAATGGAAAATCATAGGCATTATTGTGTCATTCAATAAATTAAACTTCATTGTATTATATAATCACTAGGCATGTATGTATGTATTGTCTTTGGATTGTTCAAACATTTTACCGAAGTATTTTGGTTTAATTCTCTTTTATTATTAATAAGGTTTTAATGTGGAACTTAAGGTTTGGTATTGGCTTAGTTGACTAGTTAGATTTTTGTTGATATCAATGGATGGCATGTTATCAAGCTTAAGATTGCCTCCATGTCACAACAAGCATTCCATTTCCTATGTGTGCTTTTACACTTTTCATAAAGCCCATTTTTATGCACCATAAAGCCCACAAACTAAGGCATTACTTGAATATGGAACACACCCTTGGCTCCCACCTTGGGGTCCCTTATTTCAGTAGAGCCCGAGTCCTAGGGCTTTACGTATCACTCAACATCTGAACTCAAAAGTGGGCACTAAATGCTTTTCATTTTGTGCGTTAAGTGATGTGTTTGAACTTCAACATGTGGACCGCATATTATGTAAGCTATACATAAACATTCAAGACAACAAAATTAGGCTCTTTTATCCTCATGGTTTTCAAATGGTTCTTCAATGACGAATTGGATGAAATTTGACAAATGGGACCCAAGTTCCCTTATGTGGGTTACACTTGGAAGCCATAAATGGGCCCAAAATCGTTGATATTTGAAGTGGTCTAGAAAATCATAAATTGTTCATTTGGACATAATTTTTTCATATTCATTTTTCTTTTTTTTTTCTTTTTTTATTCATGTCTTTTTTTTCCTTAATTGCAATAGAATTCCATTTATCTAATAAAGTTTGGTTATTGGATCAATTAGCAACATGAGTAGTATAAGCCTAATTTCACCCCCAAAATAATGAAAGGCTAACATGATCATTCAACATGTAGGGTGAAATCATCACAACCTTGCACTATGACCAAGTATGTCACCTTGCAAAGGTGAACATTGGAGTTATGGATATGTTTCAAGAATTTAGCATGATCTACTTGGGAAGAGCCTCATCTTCTTGTAAAGAAAGATTTTGTCATTACAATATGCCTAATGGAAAGATGTCCTAAAGGCTAGGGTCCACCCTAAACTTTTTTTCTCATTTGCAAATCCTATATGTTATGCTACACAACAAATGAACCACCTATGTTGACAATTATGTTGAAATTTTGGGGATCTAGGCTACAAGTTCCCATCCCTCAAACCCTAAACCCCCCCCTTTTCTCTTTGCAAATGGACTTGGTCTTTGTGTCAAAAGAAACCCTCAACCCTAAACCTAGCTTTTGGGAATGAACTTTGTTGTGGCTCTCCTTCCCCTACTTTAACTTTATAGGGGAACCTGGTGACCTTGATTATTCCCATAGTTTACTTTATTGGGAAATGTGGCATCCCGGAGTTCATGGATCCCATTTTGGATATAAAACTTACTAACTAGGCTATTTTGAAGCCTCTTTTTCAAATTCAGGAAATTTTTAAAAAAAAAAAAAAAGCTAAGTTCATCAATCATCCAAGTCTCCACTTGTCCCATGGTGGGGGCTTGAACAAGGGATATTGCTTTTTTAGTTTCAAGAGACAACAATTCAAAAACAAACAAGAAAGGAGAAAAAGGAAAAAAATAAGGTAAAAAATACAATGGAAAGAATACTTGTGCTTTTTATGGAGGTTGTGGGGGGAGAGTTTTAGGCCAATACAAGTCTCAACTACTATGGTGGCTTCAACCCTAATTCTATTATGTTCAAAAATGTTAAACTTGCCATGTTACAACAAGTACTTGCAAGGGTGCACCCATACATATTGGACTTTTCAAAAAACTTTCATACAAGCCTGGTCCTAGTATTATGGGATTCCAGCATAGTACCAACCCAACACTAGTATGTATCAAGTTTCTCATGTTTGACCCCCAAAAGACCTACTTTAAAAAGTAGGTCCGAGGGTGGCCACTTGAGATGCTTGGGTGTTAAATGCATCCTAACCAACTTCATGAGCATCAACGCAACATGATGCATAATCCTATTGCATGTTGTGGCTTTGCAAAACACATGTCATGTTTTTTTTAAAAAGGAATTTGTTTTCCAAGGTTTTTTTATTAGCTATCAAATTCAAACCCAACACCTCCCTATTAAAGGACAAGTTAGTAGTAGTCTACTTCCAATCACCCTAGCACATCAAAGATTTTTTTATATTTTAAAAAAAAATCAAATGCATATGTGCAACTTTGTAACAAAATCACATGTGTGTCGTACATCCCAATGCACTAACGCCAATGAAGTTTGTTAGGGGATATTTTGTGTCATTGATGGAAGGTTCCTCCTATTCTTTTCCTTTCAAAATAGACCCCAACATCCCAAAAGGAGACAACAATACATAATATTTCAATATTTTGAAACAAAAAGAAGGTCCACTTAATGTAATTAACTCTCATAAACCTTCATTGGAAAACATGTAGATATTGTTCACAAGTTCACATAGTAGCCATGCCAAGCATCATCTTTCCCTTCATATATCTCACACGACACTCATCTCTTTAGATGCAACACAATAGAATATGATCAAATAGCCTTTCTAGTTTTACCAAACATTCACTCCCATGCATACATCCAACAATAGATCATTAATCATAATGACAATCAATAATGCTAGGCCTCATAGAATGTAAGAAAAATCAACGTGTAAATTGGAGCTTAGGAATTCCATGGAGCCATCATAACATAACAAGAAAACATCAGATTTTTTTACCAACATACAAAACTACAAAAATGGGAAATGCATATGATCATAGTTCTATTCTTTGCCCCAAATCATAAATTTATAGGCTTCATAGGTTCGTTCCAAATCTATATGAAATATGTTATTTTATAAACTCATATTGTTTAAACATGAATGGTGTGCATTATTTAAACATGTGTAAATAACACGAATAAATATACAACATTCAGGTTTAAACAATATGAATAGGCATATGACATTTGTGTTTAAATAGTGGGCATGACATTAATGTTCAAACAATACAAATAGATGAATGACATCCATGTCTATTCCAAATGAATTTATGAAAAATAAAGTTCACACAACTATTATTACCAAATCGTGGCTTGTGAAGTTTTTGATGCACACATATTTCATTTCACTCACCACATTCAATTCTCTTTCACTAAATTCTTGTTACCTTCTTCCACTAACTATAATGATTACATCGTGCCCAAGATTTTAGCCAAAAACCTTAACTTCTTGTTGTTTTTCCAAAATTACTACATGTTATTGACATATTTCACAATGTACCAAACATTTCATTTCCAACTTCCTCCTTTAACATTACCATACAAAAGTTTATTTGCCAATCTTCTTTAACAAGCTCTAGGTTGAAGGAATTACCCATGGCCGAATGTGAATTTCCACCCATACACAGCACATTCTAAAAGGTTCCAAATGGTAGTATAAAACCAAAATTTAAATTATATAATCAAGGTAACAACCTTAACCTTACCTTAATAACATGCCCACCTATTATTCCATTACACCATATCATTGTCGGCTCTATTTTTTAGTCTCTTCATCCTTGATGGTTCACCCAATTCAAAACCACAATGTTTTAATCATTTTCATCAAGATCCCTTGAATAACTATTGGAATGCACATCGTTTCTAGCTTCTCACATCATTTGTGTACAAAATATTGTTTGTTCTTTTTTTTCTATTTGCAATGTATCAACCCAAAGGAAGTAAGTTACTTCCATTTTTTTCAAATGATATGCAAAAAAATAAGATCCATATTGAAAAAAATTGAAAAATGTAAATAAAATGTATCGAATGGGATTTTTAAAATATATCTACAATATATCTACAATATTTTCAATGTTAATAAAATATTATTCTGATATTCTATAATTTCATCGCATACCAAAAACCCCCTTTATCTCATGTGTTCCATAAAATATACATAGAGTAACTTCCCTTAGGCATTGACTTCACATTCACTTGTTTAATTCAACATCGCATCTTAGTAGGTCAATATAAGGATTCTAACTTTTATTTAAGAAGGTTGGCAAAGTTCTTCTCCTTCCCTAATTGTGTTGTGTAGGTACATGTTTTGATAAGTAAAAACTATTGGTTCCAATTAGGAAAAAACCATATTTGAATAAGGATTGATTTTAAAACTAGAATTAGATTTTTTTAATAAAAAGAGCTAGACCCAAAACCACATTCCCAATTCTAATTCTACTACTGTGTCTACACTATTTCACTTTATTTATCAAAACCAAGACCAAAGGTTCTTCATAAAAGGAAATAACCACCCAACCCTATTCCCCACTGCTCAAAACCTTACATAAATAAAGATAAAACCATGTGTCATAACATTGCACCAATTGTCATGCACATTTTCCTTCAATTTGCAAACCAAACAATCCAAATCATTAAGGTTTACCATCTTTGTCCACTTTGTCACACTCAAGGTTTTTTTCAAATTTTAAGTTAAAATTTTGCAAAAAACAGCAAAAATAGTCAAAGTTACCAAAAAAATCCAATTTTTGTCCAAAAAAAAAAAAGACAAAATTTGTTGAAATAAAACACTAGTCACATTATTGTTTGATATTTTCAATTGATGTGTTTCATTGGCAAAGTGACTTGGTTTAAGATTTGGGTAGTGTTTCTTGAGACAAAATTTGGACATTCTAATTAAGAAAGAAATTTAATATGAAAATTTACAATTGGGGCAAATGCATGCTAATCTTGGGACAATTGCAATGGATGTGAAATTGATGAAAGGTGTTGTCCATGTAATCAAGTGGATGTCAATTTGACTCGTGTGAATTTAATACATAGGAAGAGCAAATAATATTCATAACCATGCCCTAACTAAGAAATCATTAAAAAATCATTTCTAGTAGTAATAATATGACCTATACATCGAATTCTAGATGAAGTCAACATCACAATGATCTAAGGATGGGTTTGATTCTTACAAATTCACATAGGATGCCATGAGTGTTCAAAGGCCTTAGAAAGAAGATTGTTGCTTTTGGTTGCCCAACCATAGAGATTGGCCACACGTCAACTATAGTTAATTGGGCCATGTGTGACATTTAAATGATCCTTTGATTTATAGTTTCCAATTTTGTTGTTTATTAGTGGGCAAGGGACAAATGTTTAAAATTTAGATGTGGTGGATAATGATATTTCCCCATAATGGGGTTATATTAAAGAATGCAATGAGCCAAATGGAACTTAAGCTCCAATGCAAATACTAAATGGTACACATAGGATCTTCACTCTTCACATTTTTTATGAATGCATATGACAAAAACTTTTCATATGTTATTTATCTTTCAACACATGAAATCTACATATTCAACTTTTTTCTATTGAGATTTCAAATTTTTTAGGTTCAACAACTTCATGAATTAATTGTCTACAATCTTCATTCCATTGTTTTTCTTAGATTCAACTCTTTCCCAACATTCATTTCTAACTTTTTTCTTTGGGGGGGGGGGGTTGGGATGGATTTCACATTTTATGAAAATTATGCTTTTTTTATAAGGTTCTTTTTTTTATTTTTTTTTTT
>Ga0116227_10000371_pt1 | contig 84840 bp, 74 predicted proteins | sample S1TSphgellanicum_FD_89693 | JGI IMG/M metagenome (GOLD analysis project Ga0116227, IMG submission 89693) | Host-associated microbial communities from peat moss isolated from Minnesota, USA - S1T2_Fb - Sphagnum magellanicum MG | ecosystem: Host-associated > Plants > Peat moss > Unclassified... | reverse complement strand
GGAACGGTGTGGACTGCGTGTTCGTGGGTGGGGGGGGTGGGGGATAAAATGATGGAGCCAAAATTCATACATCATCATGTGAAATGCATCATATCTTATCAATGGAAAAATGTATTACACCTAATTTTTTAAATCATCATTCTTAAGATTATTTTTTTAAATCATAAAAATTCTTTCAACAAATTCAAGGACACATGAAAATGTAGAAGCAAAACAAAGGAGAGGACTAAATGTTTCATCATTAATGAGAAGGATTACCTATTGATTTTCAATAATTTGCATTCTTTTGTAGAAATTGCAAAGAGGAACTCCTTGAATTGCACAGTCTCTCTCTTTGGGTACTAGAAAAAAATTAGGTCACTTCAAACATCATTGAATGGAAGAACAAAGAAATTTGATAATATCATTGCAAAAATAGTACAACTTGAATGTCAAATTACCTAGTGCAATGGTAAGCTACTAACATGTATACATGCAATTGTTTGTGTAGGTGAGGGCTTACTAAGAACACATCCATAGTGAATGGACTCAAATATTTAAACACTACTTAGCTAAGAGCTTACTATACATAAACAAAACTTGCTATGGAGGAACTTTTGGGGTTTTTTTTTTGGTGATAAATAAAGTTAATCCAAAAATAACCTATTTCAAACAAAGTTGTAGACAAAAGTAATCTACCAACTCCTCTAAAACCTACTTATTCTCAATTTTTTGAACCATGCATGGACAATATTGACAATAATTCAAGGAACAACAAACATCAGCACCAACATTGCAAATGGATTCTTCATACATCACTTTGTCAATCCACAACATGGGAACATCAACATCTAGGGCCTTTTTCTTTCTCTTGTGAAAGGTATATTACTTTTTTTTCACACCAATTGATCTTTCTACATCTACATCAGATATATGATTATCATCTTATGATTTCATAAGAGTTTTCAAATAATGCACATGAAAAAAAATTTGTGACAACAACCACCTCCAAATACTCATGACTCTAATATGTCATCAAGGCAATACAAGCTGAACAATCCAATGTGATCTTCACCCAAATCATCATCAAACACTACCTCCCTTGGGTCACATGCAATTATTCAACCTCTAGCAACAAAAACACCTTTGACATAAACAACATCACATTATATTCCTCTCTAATTGCAATGTTCCAATGAAGGAACAATTGTGTTATTGTCATGATCATTTCTTCCAAAAGTATGTAGGTTGCATGCTAGCGTTACTTGGCCATTGGAGCTATCATCACTATTGTGGGAAACACTATTTGGTGTTTCACCATCTTCATCAAATTTGGTGAAGGTTGGCTCATCTTCAATGGAGGATGTTGGAGCATGTCTTTGGACAAGAGATGAATTATTTTCATTCCTAAATTGTTGAACCCCTCCATGCAGCTTAAGTCCATGGATCCCCATTCCACAATTGGTGATGTCAATGTTATTCCAACCTTCAAAAACACATCCTTTACATGCCAAAATCAATTGACGCCCACCGATTCCCTATAACATTTCGCTCTTGGATTTGGGCAAAATAGATTTTTTTGTGCCATGGATTCAAACACCACCAATGGTGAAACAATAATGCAATATTCAAATCTAGATGGCCCATATATAGGAGCAAACATGGGATCCTTACACCGCCCACAACCAAACTATATTTTTTCCATTTGAGACATGGAATCCCATAGATCAAAATTGTCTCCAATAGCCAAGTCTCCAACCTTTAATCAATTAATGAATGTGATTGCATCGACATGGAGAAAGTTGTGATGGTTATCTACACCTAAACCAACAAAAAACCTATTCAATGACCATATTTCATTCCATTTTTCAACATTTATTCCATTCCAAATGTTACAATGGAAGTTTATATAATTTCAATATAACAAAATGAATTTTTTTTAAGGTTTCAAGTATGCAACAAACAAGACTATGCATAACATTGTTTATTTATCCTGAAATTTAAAATTAACCTAGTGGAAACTAGGTGGTTTGGCAAATTAACTAGATGTTGCAATAACACCTACAAGCCACCAAGCGGTGTTTTAATGTCTAGACTAAGTTTAAAAGTCCATTTGGTGGTCACCTTGTGGTGACCAATTGGTGTATTAGACTTTAAATATAGTTTAAAATAATGCAAAATTCAACATTGAATTCTAGAGAACACACAAATGTTAACCTCGTCGCCATAAATATTGGGTCACCACCAAGTGGGCTTAGTGATTAATAGATGACCATGTGGCCACACAAGGAGTCAAATGTTAAATTGACTACAAATATATATATATATATATATATATAAAATTTGCTCAAAAGTATGTTTGTAGTTCTTCCCCATTCAGCCTTATTCATTATCATATTTTTTTAAACAATTGAGTGATACCCAACCAAACTTTGAATTCATATCCATATATGTAATGCATGTTCCAAAAGGTGCATAAAATTCACGAAAACAAATTCCATATGCCTAATACCTTTAACATGTTCAAAACATACATTGATTTGAGATCTTTCATACCACTAGGCCAAGGAAGGTTTTAATTTCAAAAGGCCCACATAGTAGAACCTTTCCTTAAGTGAAGACCAACCAATTTTATATTTTTCTCTTAAACGAGAAAACAAAGACTCAAAATTTTGAACCTCAAAAGCCCCATTATAGGATAGAGATAACTTAGGAAAAATGAATAAGGAAAAAAACACCTTCAAATTGGATTTGACAACCTAGCTTGATGTTGATAGCAAAGCGACTGGGTTGAAATTTGAAAAGATTTTTCGTATGAAAAGATGAATGTGATTTTATTTTTTGTGCAAAAATTGGGAACATCGATGAACATATACAACATATATAATTGTGAGGTTTAATGCAATACCTTCTGAAATCGAGAAGCCCCAATATAGCCCCTCAAACACACTACACATTCCAAAATGTATAGTTTACAATTACTCCAAATGAAGCATGGAGGAGCATCCAAAAAATACAAATGAAAAAATCAAACTTGTTTTCAGGACATGATAACCTCCCTTAAACACCAACGAAAAAAATGAAACTCATTAGGATCGTGGATGTTATTAGATCATATTACAAAACAAAATTTTCATCTTAGAAATCGAATCTAGTGGTTAATATTTTCTTATCCATCTAATAGATTTAGATTTTAATCCCTCTCAACTACAACTGAAAAAAAAATCACAATTTATGCGTCGTGTGTAGTTTCATGCAAAACCATCCAAATTGAAATAGGTGCAAAAAAACACAATAGTTGGACAAAGCTCAACGAAGGTTACATAATGTCTCCCAATACCCCTCTTCGATATCCTTCAAAACTCCACCTACTTCTGAAGGTCCACCTCTTGGCCAAAGATGTTTCCAAGGTATGACCTTGGAGCGAAAAATAAGCAACTCGTGGCCGCCATGTGATTCTAGGGTAGAACATTGGATGACACACACCTTTAAAGGCTAAACATGGATGGTTGTGCCCCGAAAGTGTGCGAGCTCCTTAGGTGAAATCATTTTAGGGTTGTTAGTTCATCCGCCTGGGGAGGCTTGGGGTGAGGTCACTTGGTGGTTGCCACATTGTCCACCTAGGAAGGCTTGGGGTAACCTAGGTTACGTGGTAGCTTCCAAGTCATCCACTCAAAGAGGCTTAGGGGCTGGTCACCTAGTGGCCGCCAAATGGTTTCGACTAGGGGTCCCCTGAAGCAAGTCACTTCATTGGTTTGCCCGAAGAGCCTTTGGGCAAGGCAAGCCTTCGGGTGGCTAATACGTGGTTTTGCCTAGGGAGCCCTTAGGGCAGGTCACCCAACGGCTCAACATGAGTGGTTCTACCCAAGGAGCTTCTAGAGATTATTAAGGTACCCTAATTACCTTCCAATCCCTTCTCATTCATTTCTTGTATAAACCCCTTTGCCTTGGGTTTTATTAATTGGAGAAGTGGACTATCCTGAAAGGACAATGTGTCATTCTTGCTATTTCATTTCTCTTCACATGGATTACTATTTATTACATAATATCTAAGTAGTTGTAGTAGGATATTAAGTGAGTGATAATCACTTTCTCACAAGTAGGATTAATTTGAATTTGATTTTCTCAACAATGCCTTCACAAGGACAATAAATTTGTTGAGGGATTACATTTTCACCGTAGTATAGCCACTCATGGATTAATTCCTTTTTGCAAAGATGGAAGGTCTTGATGGTTAAAGAATAATGACCCATGTGAAACTTTTTACCTTACATTTCAATTTTTAAAATGTAAATTTACTTTCGAAATCAAAACATAAGGTAGTCATTCCATTTTTTGATATGTATAAAATTAGTATTATTATTTTTCAATATTGTCGAAACGTACCATGATTCACCTTAAGGAATCAACCATCTAGCATTGTCAAAACAAAATCAATAAGGATCTTCAAAAGGCACAAATTCATTTTAATTATCATATATCATAGCTAATTTTGTGTCCATATTCATTTGGATTGTCAATATTTATGTTTTTAAAAGTAAGACTTTCCATTACTTGCAAAGTTTTAATGATAAAACTTTGATGAATTTAAATTGATGAGTAATGTTAAATCAAAACTCTTCTTACATGTTTAAAACACATGCAAAAATATTTTATTATATTATATTATTATTCCTTGCCTTATATAATATATTATCAAATATGAACCAAATTTCATTTTCAAAATAGAATCAAGTGTGAAATAAATATTACCATTGTTCAAAAAACAACTCCTATACAACTATTGTGCAACTGGTAGGGCTAATAGTGCGCCACTATTGAACTACTAGTGTTCAACTAGGTTTAAATTATTGTGCAACAATTTATAACTTAGTAAAGGTACCAATTCAAATGTAATATTTCATAAAGAATTATTGTTAAAATAATTTGACTATTAAATATTAACTTCACTTAATATATTTAAGTATTATGAACTTAATAATTATCCAAAATAATTCACTACTAATATGAATAAATAAATTTTACTCATACAATTATTTTTAATTTCAAAATAAAATATTTTAATGAAACTAAATAATATGAATGTGTAGGAAGAATAATTACTCAATGACATCAAATAATAAATTATCAAATAAATATGTATATGAGTTGGGGATACTTAATAATGAACTTAATTGAATAATTAAGATATTAATCATCAATAATTACTATATCATTTTTTAATCTAAATTAACTAACAAAATAATTTATATAGATACATATAATTAATTTAAATGTGAAACTAAGAGCAATGTGTACATTATATTAAAAATTCAATTTAGGTGTACATATGGATATGACTATTTATACTTTCATGTTTTCTACCCAAATTCATATTTAGTGTTTTGTTTTTAATATTGAGTTATTTTTCAATAATTAATTAATTAATATGTAATTTATTTAATTATTTTGAACTAATTAATTAAAATGCATAATTAACTATTAATATGAATTAAAAATTAATAGTTTAATTCAAACAACTTGTTAAATGTTAGTTAATTCAAATAAAACATTAAAAAAAATTTAAATAAATTTTTTTATGAATCTAGATCATTAATCATTTGATAATAAATTATCTAAAATAAAATAGTTATTTATTTGAATGAAGTAATTAACAAATTAAATGAACTATTTTAATTACTTCAAATAATATTTTATTTGGTTAATTAAAATAATTAATTATCTTTTTCTTAAACTAATTAATTCTTTGAATTATACTCATTAATTTAGGTATATAGATTATTGGTTAATAAAATCAAATAATCGATCCAAATGATCAATTATTAGACACATAATTCAAAATTTTAATTTTTTGACAATTATTTCAAATAATCACAAGGCATATTTCATGTGAACAATCTATTTAAGAATGTCATACCAATAGCACCCCTACCTATAAATTTATAATAATATCCTCATTCCATAGAAGGATTAAACACTTTGAAAACTTTTAATATTACCACTTGGAACTCCACCTTTTTGTTTGACACACTTAATATGCAATGATGGGAATAGTAAAAAAATCCCTTCAACATGTTTTTATCAATAAAAAACTAAATTTTAGTCAAAATATACACTTCAACACCTAGCTCACATTGTAAGGTATATGATTAAAAGATATTTACCATTAACAAAAACATAGCCCCATGACCACACAATTATTTAAAAAATTGACAAATGTTGAACAATTATTTTACAAATATGCAAAATATTATCATGCAACAAATAGTCTATAGTTCATCATGACATTGTGTTGTTTTTACAATATCGACATAATATGTAACTAATATCACATTTGACATTGATTGAAAAAAATTCAAGTATATATTATCACATTTCATGTGACTAGATTCTTGAAGAAACTTCAACAATAAAGATAATAAATTTTCCTTTCCCAAAATACCCAAACCAAAACACCAACAAAGTAACATCATTTACCAATATTATATTTAAAACGAAACACCTTAACTATACAAGAAAATTGCATATATATAATGGTTATTTAACTTTTTCAGAATTTATGAAAAACTATGAATAAGTATCATATTAACCAAATTATTTTTTATTAACTACAACGTAACCCTAAAAACTATCATGATAAGCCATGTGGGTTTGGTGAACTAAGCTATTTATAGTGAAACAACTACAACACTTACACCAATTTCAAGTTACACCAACTTGGTTTTGAAAACCTTGAGATTTTTTTGTAGGGTTGAAAATGGCTAGACATTAGCCCATAATGTCACCACTAAGTAGGGTGTTACGGTTGAAGGGACTCCCAAAGTTTGATGCCATTTGGACATTGGAGGTTAACATGGGGTAGGGTTTAGGGTTTATGGTTTTGTGGCAATTGCTAGACATCATCCCATATTTATAATAATCACAAGAAACCAATCTAGTTTAAAGTGTTATTTGAATGATAATTTTATTGAATATTTATACTTTGAAAAAAAAATTTAAAAACAAATATAATGTTAATTAAATGTTAAAAAGTAACATTAATGTGAGGAAAAAAATATGTTGAAAAAACTGACCCCTAACCAAACATTGGTGCCTATTTAATTGTGGTTTAGTTAGAAAACTTTTTTTAAATGATGATATCATATGACGTCAACCATGTGGAAAGAAAAAAGGTGTTGAGCAAGGCGTTATGGGTTTTGTTGTTTTAGAATTCTCTTTGAAGTCCTAAAAGTTGCATAGGGTTTCATGTTTTTAATATTTCTTGCATAAAGTTCATTCTTTGTTTTTCTTGCACAAAGTTCGACTTCACTATTGCAGTGCTCAAACTTGTGACATTTAGTGTTTAGGTTTAAGATTTTAATGTTTGTATTGTGTTCTTGCAAAGGATTCCAAAAGTGCTTTCTTTTTTAAAGCTTCAAAAGCAATTGTGTTCTTTTGCAAAGGCACTTTAAATTCAAACACAAGCATGATAAAATGTGTTAATCTTTCTTTCCCAAAATAATTTTCTTCTCAAGCTTTCTTTTTCGTGTCTCATTTTGGGTTTATCCTTCAATTCTATGAGATTTCCTCACTTTCACATCCACTACTTAGTTTAAAAATGTAGCCACCTATAAAGGAATTTCATCTTTGAACTTTTTGCATTTTATTTTTGCTTTTGTATCTAACGCTAAAAAAAAATAGTTCAAAGATGAAAGTTGCAATTTCATATTTGATGACAACTTTTTTATTTCTTCTTTTTCACATTGTAGTTGTAATCCAAGCAATTGTGAGCAGCTCAAGTTATTTTTAGCAATTCACTATGACAATATTTTAGTCAATTTTTAGGTAAATTCAAATTCTCTCCTCAATGCTACATTTGTGTACCTTTAGGTTGCACCTCCTATTTGTTGTTTTTGTTTCTATATTTGTGATTTCCCTTTTGGGTCAATTTGGTGTTTATATGTATCAACATTGTACTATAAAAAACATATGTCATCTATTGTGTCTATAAAATCTATCCAAGCTAGGGTTTGGGTTCAAGATATCAAAATTCAATATAGGGTTTTATATTTAGGTTTTACATCAATTTGTTGCACATTCAAGAGTTTTCCTATGTTTCAGGCTTTGAAATGTGCAATAGATTTAAGTAGCAATTGAAATCTTTTTATGTTGTTAAGCTCAACCTCAAAAATTTATGTTGTAAAATTCACTTTGTCTATATATTTTTATACATTGTACACTTTTTCCTTATCAATGCACAAAATTTTTTAATTCCAAATTTTTTGTTTTCTAACAATTTCTTTAGCATCATGACTTTCATGCTTCTTGCAAGATCAGCTAAATTTGAAGCACTCATCACCGACAATGTAAAAACCTCACAAAACCTCACCCTCTCAATATACAATATTTAGTTTAAATCATTATATCTTCAATAATAGAGTATAATAACACCTGTGGCCACCAATTGCCCATATCATCAAAGAACACATGATATTTTCTAATCAAAAAAGATGGAAAAAGGCATTTACTGGTGGGCACCAAGTGCCCTTCTCGTCGATGAAGGGAAACATAAAGGTTTATAGTGAACAATGAGAAAAGAAAAACACCTAATGGCTTCTAGGTGCAATATTCACTAATGAAGAGGAAAAAAAACATTTGGTGGCCGTTAGGTGCCTTTTTCATCAATGAAAAAAATGCATTCGGTGGCCACCAAGTGCCCCTCCAGTCTATGTTGAAGAGCCTTAAACCCTAAACCAAGTGCCTTCCTAGTCCACAAAGAGTAAAAAAGGACAAATGGTGGCCACCAAATGCCTTTCTAGTGGATGAAAATGGCACATGTGGGTGGTAGGTGTGCCATTTTCATCCATGAAGAGGAAGAAAAGGAACTTGGTGGCCACCAAGTGACCTTCTAGTCAACAATAAGGAAAATAGGGACTTAGTGGCTACCTAGCGACCGTCTAGTCGACGACAAAAAAAAGAGGGACTTAGTGGCCACTAGGTGCCCTTTTAGTCCATAAAGCGAAAAAAAGGCACCTGGTGATTGGCAAATGCCATCGTCATTGATGAAGAGGAAAAAAAGGAACATGGTGGCCACTAGGTGACCCTCTAGTCAACAACAAAAAACAAATGGATATAGCGGCCACTAGGTGCCCTTTTAGTCCACGAAGGAAAAAAATGGTACCTACTAGCCACTAGGTGCCTTTCTAATCAACAATGAAAGAAAATGCACCTAGTGGCTACCATGTGCCTTTTTCATCAATGAAGAGGAAAAAAAGGAACTTGGTGGCCACCATGTGTGCTTCTAATCGATGATGAAGAAAAAGGGACCTAGTTGCCACTTGGTGCCTTTAGAGTCAACAATGAAAAAAAAGGCATTTGGTGGTTGCCAAGCGCCGTTTTCATTGACAAATAGGAAAAAAAACACTTGGTGGCCACTAAATGCCTTTTTGTCCACGAAAAGGAAAAATGGGACCTGGTGGCGACTAGGTATTAATAACTTGGAAATAAACATAATTGTGGTTGTGATTAATATTGAAAAAGTTATGATCATATTTAATTTGATGTGAATCGTTCTACAGAAATCCACTTAAAAATCCCTCGAGCCTTGTATCCAAGGTCTTTGGTACATATGTGGGTTTGGATGAACCAATTCCTAAAGTGAACCTTAGAATCTAAACGATAACATTATTCATTGCCTCATGAGGTATTGAACTAATGAATCTAGCAAACCCCATCTTTGAATTCCATGTCATAATTGACAATGGAATTGATGTAATTCATCAAGCCAAGGTGACAATCTACACACAATATCCATCAAAAGTGCTTGTGCATATATTCGACCCATATATCATTCTCTTTTAGAGAAACACAAGATAATGCAATATGATTCAATTGAATACGTTCGCCCAATGTTTGTTCTTCTAATTGACCCCGACAATTTGAACGAGATTGCAAAGGAGAAGTCTAAAGTGGGCAAATATTCAAAACTCATATTTTTTTCCTTTTAGGTGGCCAACATACTATCATGGTTGTAAAGGTAAGCTTATGTAAAAGTTGAATTATTTGTCTCTATAAATTTGAATTGAGAATATATACTTAATGTGTAAATTTAAGACTACAATCTCATTTTTGTAGGTGGCAAGAATATTACCATCACAATAAACATACACTTCAATAGAGATTGAACGATTTTAATGTAAAATCTAAAACTATACTTATTGTTTCAACTCTTGTGCATGAGATCCTTGAGTTACCAAATATTTCAGAGGACATCATGAATAATTACTCTAAGTTTAAAATAATTGTTGTGTGGTTCAAGATAATGTTAAGTTATGTAAGATGTCGACTATGTTCAATAACTCCAAGGCAATAAAAAACACATCCCCAACTTATCCGAAAAACCTCATTCACACATGACAAATATGAATTGAGTATAATCATTCGGCATGAGATATTGATGAAAGACGTAAAAAGAATGAAGAATATAAGGTAAATTCCATGGATTTTTAAAATTGGAATTTGTTTCAATGGGATCGAATATATTTTCATGCATGGAATTTATGTTAATGCCTAAAATCCTCATGATTATGGTTACAAGATTTTGAGAATACTCTTCACTTTTGTGTTCAAAGTGAAGTCAATAAAAGAATGCTTCAACATTTTGTTGTTGCCGGAGAGAACATATGCCTTATGGGACAGTTATGCACGGTTTTCCATAAGGAGCCATCATTCTTAGGTTTGGATTAAAGGAAATATTGGAGAAATGTGTATCACAATTCCATGTGTATATTTGGTTCATAGCCCAACGTCACAGTATTTATAATTATTTCGATCAAGTTTGGCATGAAACAAAAATCTTCATCGATCCCTCAAGAGTGTTTAATCAAAAGTTTTGCATGAAAAATCCACATTTCCTTCCAAATAAACCTAACAAGCCAATTTTTCATAAAAACCTTGACATTTTTATTTATTTATTTGTACACTCATGTTGGCAACACCTTGTTTGTAGATGATACCCCCTACAAAAGCATGTTTAACAACTTGTATAATGCCATTTTTTGGAGTCAGTTGATGGCCTTCATGGGGAGGACAATTATTCGTTGCGGATTGTTCTCCATTACTTAGGATCCCTTCATTTATCCAAATATGGTGCTTCCACGTATGTTCAACACAATCCATTTAATAGGATTATATGTATTAATTGCAATGATCCTATATAGTTTAAAATGTTATTTTTGAAATGCAATAGTGGCTACAAATCCTCATTTGTAATAGTGCGAAATTGAAAATGAAACAAAAAATACCTTATTGATTGTTCATCCTGATTTGCTTGTTTGAATATTTGAACTATTTCCTTTCAAATTTATTAAATCTTTAATTCTAATACTGCAAATATTGCGTCTAACCTTTGTCTTCAAAGCATTTACTTTTAGTTTGGTGGCCCCTAGGTTGAACTTCACATTGACTCCCACCATGTTTTCCTCCATGTAACCATCTAATGGTTGCGGTGTTTTTTGTTATATTTTTAACTTTTTATATTCAAATCTAATTGGTGGCCACCAAGTGGTAGTTCGTGTGTTTTGAATCCATGTAATTAACAAATTTCCTTAGTTCTTTACAGATGTTCAAGGCCAATGTTCAAAATTATCCTTTCATATTTTGGATATCAATCAATTCTTGTAAATTCTCAATTGGACTAATATTTCATGATTTTTGTAGGTTTTTTATTTATGTCCATTTCCATCCATCCAAAGTTCGCACAAGCACTTTCGATCATATCCTCTTACACCCAAAAAATTGTTGATTCTCAATGTGAACTATGTGATACATATTACTTCCCAAAATGTGGTGCTCTACAAGGCAATCATCATGTGAGGAAGAGTAATGTTGAGATTAACAAATTATAATCGAGAGTTGGAGTGCAACATTTTTTTTCTTGAGCATTCAAACAAATTTATATTGTGATTTGGTCCTATGTGTTGTTAGAAGATGTGATGTAGGTTTTTCCTTTATTAGTGTTGCAAACATTTGTTGATCAATTTGTTTTTATTTGGGGATGTGAACAATGCACTAGGACCTTGGGTCAACTCATTATAAGGACGTTATTATCTTAAGGATTTGAATCGTGTGTACTTTACATGTTGAGGGCTACCTTATGGGATAGAACACCAAATGCTACTCATTGACAATGAGCCAATCAAGGCCTTTTGGAATCCCAAGTGGAACGGTTTCTTCATTGAGTCTTTTAGAAGACATAAATTGTCAAAGAATAAGGTCCAATGGTTGGACCTCACATCTCATTTGTGGCCAACGTTGGTTGGATTGCCATTGGTGAGGATAATTAGTGTCCATTATGAAATCATTGTCAAATATTCAAAGCCTCATTTGACATCTTCTTCCTTGAGTTTTATTTGGTTCATGCAATATATGAAAAATGATAATGGGGAGAATGGCATTACTCAATTCCCTTTAAGTATGAACTCTTTTTATACATTAGGAAAATTAATTTGTTGTGTTTTTGTTGTTCACCCTTCAATTATTTTTATTTATTAAATTATTAAGTTTTGGTTTACAATTGGTTTGGATTATTTTTTGCAAACTGTGTGACGATGTTTGTAACTTTAAAAGGTAGAAAGTGATGTTCTCTAGTTGGATTTCTATTTTGAGAGGGTGCCGATGTAGTTGTTTATCTAACTATTCCATAATCACAATTATTTTTATTGTGCTAATAATAATATGCTAGCAAAGGATGATTTCATTGGGCTTTTCAAACTTGCAATGCAAGTTTATTAGTTTTTTTATACGATACATTTTAACACTTTATTTATTTAATATAATTTTATCTTAAATGATGGATCTTTCATGATTGTTCTTTTATTTTGGAAATGTTTGAAATCCTTCAAAACTTGTTGAATCCTCCATTTTCATTTTATATCACTTGGTGACCACCAAGTATTAATTCTATTTCATTTTTTATTTTGTGACTTACACAATATTCGTATTGTCTTCATGAGCCCTCTTTACTTTGGATTTTTTTCAAGATCCTTTGAATGCTAGTTAATCCTCCATATTCATTCTTTACCATTGGTGACCATTAGGTATTAATTTTAGATTTCGTGTTTGCTTTTGTGATTTACATAATATTTGTATTGTCTTCTTGAACTTTTTTTTATTTTGGAATTTTTTCTAAAATTCTTCAAATGATGTTTAATCCTTCATATTCAATCTTTATCGCGTGGTGACCACCAAATACTATATCTATTTCATGTTTGCCTTTGTGTCGCAACCCCACTTTGGGATAAGTGTGAGGATGAAACTCACACCCCCAAAAGTGGGAAGTTGGAGTCCTCCGGGACTCTCGAAAACTCAGAGCTCGAATTCAAGGGTCAAAACACCTCGCATTGAGGTGTTTTTTATATCAATGAAAAGGTCTTAAAGTGTAGATGCCCAAAATGGCCTCGCATGTGCCATTTGGACATCTGCAGCCCAAGTTATGAGCAAAAGAAGGGTCAGGAGTCAAACTAACAGTTTGACTCCCGACCACTAAAAGTCGGGAATCGACCTCTTCCCGACGTCTGCTGAAAAAGTGCGACATGGTGTTAGAATTTTTTTGAGAAGAGCTACAACTTTGATTTAGACATCACTCCAATCGGAGGTCGGAGTCAGGAGATATGAGCTCCCAAAATCCCGGGACTCCAACCCGGGACAGTTTCGGGACTCCTCTTTGGGAGTCCCGGGAAAAAAAACCATTTGAATGTAGCCTCCACCGAGAGCTGCAGAGAATACTATATGGGGGAAGGTGGTGGCTTCCCCCGAGTCCGGGCCATGGTGAATCAAGTGAGTCCAAGTGCCCGTGGCTTGTCCCAACACCTAAGGGTGTTCCCGAATGTGAACTAACCCTCTTGTGGTTGGTTTTGGATGCAGATTCGAGTGAGATACTACTTGTCCTTCTTCCTAGTTTAATCCCGGGACTTTTAGCACGCCCTTCTACCCCTTTTTAGTGCTGGAAGTCGAGAGCGGCCCTCAAGTCCCAACTTTCCGCAATTCAACGTACTTGGACCTTCAAGTGGGTCTAGCAAAGGACTTAGGAGCGCGTCACTTTGTGACTTACACAATATTCATATTCTCTTCCTGAACCCTCTTTTATGTTGATTTTTTTTTTCAAAATCTTTCAAATGTTATTCAATTCACTTTTTATCATTTGGTGACCACCAAATATAAATTATATTTCATGTTTTATTTTTTTTATTTACACAACATTCATATTAGCCTTATCTAATGTGATTCTTTTGATCATTACCAATAATGATAATATGCATTAAGGCAATTGGCCACTAGGTTCAATTTGTAATTTCAAATTTTTTTAAACCATCCAAATTTTTTTTAAGTTATTTTTAGACTTTTCCAAAGTCTATAATTAATTAAATACATGTTCCCATTAGAAGAAATTAAAATTTTGGGGTTTCTATTGGGCACTTCATCATTCACATCATTTTTCATAAAAAATGCCCTATTAAAATATGTTTCACATGTCGACTTTTTCCCTATAATGGGTGATGTTCAAATAGCTTTTGGAATTTTAACCCATTGTTTTGTGCAATGACCATCATATCTATTACAATGCACACCTCCTTTTGTTGTTTTCATAGATTCCCTTGTTTTTTTAAAACTTTCTTTTCTTTCGAATGTTTGGATATATTTTGGGTCCAAGATTGTTTGATAACCCAAAAGGACCTTTAGTTCGTAAACAAGCCTTTTTCCCAATACCTTTTGGTGACATTAGGCTCATACAAACGACCACCATTGCCCCAACAACCTATTTAGGGAATTGGGCCTTTATAGCTGCAATCAAAGATGTTAAGTTTATGGTTGGTTAACATACCTCCTTCTTGAAGCCTTAGCACGAGTCAATAATAAGACCTTCCCTTTCCAATAATAACTCAAGGCGGCATGTGATCTTCTACCACCTTCAACACACTTATGCCTTCTTCCTTTTGAACAATTTATCAAACAAAAAATGGTTCAATTTCAAGATTCCATCTTGGAGCGTTCACACAATCATCCCCTTTCCAACATGCTCTCCAACATGATACCTAAGGCCCATTGTGCTTGAATTTTATCATGTTCTGGCCCTAAAATGGGCATTTGGCTTATGGCTCGACCAATTTCCCCAACCTTTTGATAATCTTCCCCAATTTTATCCACAACGTTTCACTTGGACTACCACATCTTTCAATTGCAAGCCTCCCTCCATTTGTTTTCACACCCCATTGACCTTATGGATATTCACCTTTTTCATTGCACCCATGGCAATGAGCACATGAAAACCCATGATGTAGTTCACAACATTTTTGCTACCATTACGCAAGATGTTGGTTGTCACATGGGATGAAAACAACTACATATGTCTTCTTCAACCATGTTTAATTCCTTTTGTCCACAAGTTGACTGTGCTCACTAAAAATGACATTAACACCTTAGTTGATGTTGTCATTGTTGACCCTACACATGTGAATTTACTTCCCTGATCTTACATAACTCAATGATTTGTTGCCTAAATGCAATGCAAGCCAAAAAAAAAGAGTTATCGCAATTGACACCCCATTAATCAATTCCTCCCTTTAGCAATTGAGGTATTTAGATGTTTACACAAACAAGTTGATGTGTTTTTATGTCTGTGCCACTACCATTTGGAGCTTCAAAGGGCTAGAAGGCCCTCCTTTTTATGTCTTGGTTACTTTTCTTCATAAAAAATTCAATTACATTACAAAAGATGCAAACATCCTCCATTTTAAGTTGAGCAATAATGATAGGCTTAATTGCTTACAAACTTCCACCTATCGAGGGCACACCCCATTGCCACGGCCGACCTATTACAAACTGTCGGTTGTTGAAATGGAAAGATTTTGCCAGTAGTTTGTGTTGACTTGATGTCCTTTAAATTATCCTTTTTTCTTCCTAATGCCTATATTCCAGATCAATGCTGTGTTTATAAATAAAATTTTGCAGGGTTTTGATGATGACTTTGGCCTCTTTCTTAATTGTGAGGCCCTATTGTGTGTTTATAAATAAAATTTTGCAGGGTTTTGATGATGACTTTGGCCTCTTTCTTAATTGTGAGGCCGTATTGAAAGGGGAATGATAGATGCAAGTAGAAACCAGTGTTGGCCCATTCCAGCTATTAGGCCGGTTTTCTGGCCAGTTCCCAACAGTGTTTGTATTATCAGCTAAATTTGGCCAACTTTTTTGATCTGAGAAATATGATTTTCAACCATACAAAGGATTTTTTCATGGAAGAAAATGGCCCAAATTTGCCAGATTTTTATGATAATTTCCAGTAGACAGTCAGGAACTTAAAAGGATTCTTCTTTATCCTACATTCATATTGAATATATAACCAAATTTGGCTAAATTATTTTCTGGATGATTGCTACTTTGTCTACATCACAAAACCCTAAACCCAAGATTGCTATATTTTGAGTCAGACTGTGTGCTCCAACTTTCTTCAGGAACACATTGAAACTGGAATTTTAACAAATATCAAAGAACACTTATCAAAACCACATTGAAGGTTCCATATAAAAATCAAAAGAGGTCATTTCAAAATCAAGAACCAGAACCAATGTCCCTCTCAGATCAATCAACAACCAAGTTATCGTCACACATGGTGGATAACAATAACAGATACCCAGTTTTACAAGCCTTAATTTTCTTGTCTTGATTTTCATTCTCATCACATTTTCATGCCTTTTTAGAGAATGGACTACAAGGACAGATCCAACAGGCCAGATGTTAAGGAAATGGTAAGTTAACACCGAATCTTCAAAATATAAAAATATTTAGTTAGGATTTCAATGTTATGGAGCAACCCCCAAAAGTGGCCTTTAACTCAATGCTATCTAGCACCTAAGGATAAAGCTCATTCCTCTCTCTCTTTTCCTTCCACGTTCCCCTCCACTCAAACACCCCCCTATGCCTTCTCTTTGTTCTTCTCTCTTTTGCATGATTGTCTGACCTCCTCTTTGCTCAATTGTTCAAGCTTCGATTGCCTACTTGCTAGACCTCTCTTTCTGCTCAATTGTTCAAGATAGAGTGCACAAATGCAAGAAGGTGTGCACAGCGCCACTGCAAGAGAACAACAAAAAGACCTCAAGGGGTAATGTATCATCATTCACATATGTGGATGGTGATTAACAAAAATATCCTCTTAACTTTTGGAAACCCTAAAGTAGTTGTTAAGTGTGGATAGGTCGTCCTAAAGCCACATAACTCTAGTGTTTGTGTCAGGACAAATGTCGTTATCTAGGAGTTCAAGAAACGTCAGGAGTCATAACACTAGACCCTCTGACACCAGGTGTGTTTGCAGCATAAGGCTGCTATTGCCTCAGCTCATACTTGACTGATAGGTTCTTCAGTACCCATCTGACACCAGTACCTTACCAAATGTACTTCACAAGGGGAACATTATGTGGTGGATATGGAAGGCCCTTGCCAGAGGGCATCACCAGAATACAGGGCCCATGCAATGCAGAGCCAACCCCAGCCCCCCTTCTGGTAACAGTATCCCTGAGGGCCTTAGGGTTGGAGGCATCTGTGCCAATCATGATGAACACACAAAATGGAACACATTATATGGACCCTCGCGATCCCACTGTCTAATTTGCTTTCTAAAATGGGTGTGCAACCCCATGGAAATTTGACATTTATTTCTCAAATGGATTACCAAAGCAGAAAACCAAATACACCTGTGAACCTATGCAACATCATGGCACACTACATCAAACTCCAGAGTTCGTTACCACCCTCTGTCTGCTCTTGCCTTTCTTGGGGGCAAATTCACTTGGCAATGTTCACTCAGGCCTGTGACAACTCTTCCTAAATAATGCATAATATATATATCCTATAGGGTGAAGACTTGGCTAGCAACAGGAAAGAGCTACAAGTGCATCATTCTAAATATTGCTCATGCTCAGGCACCCTCCTAGAGATTACGACCTTTAAAATTTGCACAACACATCACATTTATGTAGTCAGAAATAGTCAATTTTGGGTAACCTGAACTGAAACCATTTCCAGAAGGCAACATTATAAGCAACTGCCTTAAAAGAGACTAGTCCATGAATTCAGGTCAGGTTTGTAACAGAATGGGGCCAATCCAGTTGCTGAACATGTCACTCAAAGCCACCTGAACTTCTCCTGATCCATGCTCACAGCTGATCAGACCTGCCAGCAAGGGAAAGAATCGCACCAGATACCTCTCAAATGAGGCATCTCGTAGACCACTGACAGCCTGGAGAGTGGCCACTACAAGTGGGGCACGTGCCGCCAATTCTCGCCTCCTGGCAGACCCAAGAGGAACCACCCAGCGTGCCTTCTGTATGGGCACAACAGACACGGTGGAAGTGGAGACATAAAGACGCAGCACCTCCTCACAAAGCTCAACCAGCCGTGTCTCCACATCCACATCCTTCGCCAGGGTAGGCTTGTCCAGTGGCAGATGCTGCAGCATGTTTAGATATGCTTGGTAAGCCTCACTCTCCAAGCGTAACAGTGGTGGGTCTGGCATCAACTGTAATTCCTGCAGCTTCTGTCGTAGGGCATGATCACCGTTCACCTTATGTGCATGACCTGCCACTGCATGCAGTGTGTCCAGCAGCAGCATCGTGTTGGCCACTGACAATTGTGATCCATGTGAATTGTAAATTTCTGTCATTGCCTGTTGAAATGCCCACTAGCTTCAGCAACCTCTCCATATACCTTTCCAATAACAGGCACCTCTCTTGCAGATACAGTTGAAATATTAATTTTCTGAAATAGCAACAACCAACAAACCACAATACCTTAACACTAGAGAGGCCAAGAGAATCAGTCCATACCTGGACCAGCAAAAGCTGCACAGCAATCCGACATTTCACAGCAGTAAGCAGGAGGTGCAGAACCAGGGCATCAGTTCTTTCAGGGTGCTCAGGGTTGTCATGGGAAGATACAGGCTTATGGCTTGCCTGCTCCTCTTCTGCACTAGCAACAAGGTCTTCCAAGTCAGGAAGGGTCTCAAATGCAGCTTCATGAAATGCTGTAAGCACTTCCTGCCACTTCTCATCCGAGAGAAGATTTCCTGCATTACTCATTAGCCGCACAAAGGCAGCCACGCCTATTGCTGCCAAGCTCTGGTGAGGCCGCTTGATGAAGCCTGTCAACAATGATAAAATCCTTCCTAAAAGTGGACTAACTACGGGATAGAATTTAACAAATAGATCAACAACAAGCTGCAATGCCAGGGTGCAGGTCTCATATAGCCATGCATCCATCTCTAACTCTGCCTGCTTCTCTGAGCTAGCTTCTTGCTTTCGTGCTGCAGGTTCCGTGGCACGACGCACATAGTCAAAAATTGGAAACAAAACAGAGTCAAACACCTTCTCCCAAAGACCAGGTGAAAACATATGCCCATGGAAACGTAGCGTGTCAAAAAGCACTTCCAATGCACTCTTTCGGATGTCGGGCCGAGGATCAAATGTCAGCTCTGATAATCCTGCATATTCCACCACATTATAATGGTCATCAATTTCATAAGTTAAAGAAGAACTCTCTGTTGTTGATTGATTGCCAAACTCACATTACCAGTGACCAATAGAGATTTGTATATGAACATGGTGGGGAGAAAGTACATGAGGACAGCAAATCGTTCCTGATATGAACTAACACATTCTCAGTTGCCAATTTTCCAATGACACTCTTGTGGGATTAGAGGCAGCACCAGCAATCAAAAGTAGTTATTAGCAACCCAGATGTGACCATTTGGTAGGCAATCAGAATGCCCTCTAATAAAAATTCAACTGACCTGCAAGTAGTGGAAACCAGAAGTAGAGACTCTCGTCCTTATCAGTAAAGGTTGGAGACTCTTGTACTGTCTGTTTAGGAGAGGAGGTGGCAGACTTCACATCCTTGGTAGAAGCAGCAGCACCAAGCTCACCTTCAGCAAGCTTGAGAGCACAGAAGCGCAAAAAAGCAATAGCATTAAGGCTGACATCTTTGTCAAACCTGCTATTTGTGAAAGCGATCAGACAATTCACACAATCAGTGAATGTAGTTGTCTCTGTTTCTGTTATGTATGGAAAGTATTCCCGGACAATCTTCTCTATGGTTTCAAATGCGAGAAGCACTATAGACTTGTGTTCATCTGTGGCAGCTGTAGTAAATACCTGCACATAAACAGGAGGAATACCACATATGAACCATGTGGACTATTCCTTAACTGCCCCAACCCATTGAACCACAGACAAAAGCTGAAGGATTATCCAGCATAGAACCATCAGATGATGCTATCAATTACTGCACAAAATAGACCTGGGATGAGAAACTCACCATAAACATGATCTTCCAGCCAGATTTCACATTACCCACACGGGCAAAGACCATTTGTGACACACAACGGATTATCAGCTCCCGGATCTCCACAGAGCTGCTCTTCCGCATGACAATCACAAATGGCTTCATGAACTCGTTCTGAAAATTATAGTTTGCAAGTTCTTCGCGCTCAAGAAACTTCATAGCAAGTTGTCTCAGAGAATCCATAGCATACATTGCAACTGAAAGGTTGTCAGAGCAGCCAACTGTCACAAAGTAGTCAGCCAGGACACTCCACATTCGTGACCACACCAGTCTAATGCGTGTCATGTTGAAATGCCTGCACAAACTTGCAACTGTCAGAGAAGCTGTGCATGTCTCAATTCCAAAAGCTCAGATGATGACACATGACAAACAGTGGTGTACTGACTAAAATGCCAAGCAAGTCTGGTGTACAACTTACGAAATTTCAACAATTTTGGTTAGGCTGAACACACGAGGGTCACTTGGAGACCGCAGCTCTTCCATTGACACCTTGCACAGGGCCTTCACAAAATCCACAATGGCTTCACTGTTGAGCCTTTGACTGCGAGAAAATATCTTGTTCACCTCAAAACTGCCAATCTGTTCCAGCATATTGAGGTTAGACACCAGATTACTCATCTGCTCAGTTGTCACAACTCCAGCAGACCCACCCCCAACACCAGCACTGTCATAGGATCCACGTCGTGCTGCAGCTGCTGCATATTGTAATCGTCCTTGTGCCTTCCGTCGGAGAACTGGCAACACTGGACCTTTGATCGTTTGTCGCCTATCTGCCTCACTCTGTGGTGCAGCAAAGAAGGTTGCATCCGGAGGTGCACCCTCACCTATCAAGTGCAGATGCTCAAAGCGGGAAACACATGTTAGAATGTGTTCCCATGCATCCTGTAGATAGTTTCCATCCTCATCTGCAATGGAGATAATTGCCTGCACATATTGCCACAAGCAAATTTTGATACAGTATTCAAGATACCAGTGGCCTAGCCCTTAGTCAGAGCTTTACCAATCATATTTATTGGAGACTGCAGAGAAAAATCTACAACAACGCTTTGAAGGTAACACAACAAGATGAGTATGGTGGTCATAACATTATGAGAATTGCTCAGAGTGTCAGACAATCAACTTCCTCACAAATAGCAGCAACAAGCTGCCATGACAACCTACTGACTACATTAACTCCTGACAGTGGGTGTAGATAAGCACATAATAATCCACTGAAAATTTCAGGCAAATCATTCTACCAAAATCTACATCCTGAGTTCCTATTGTATTTCCAAAAGCCGTATGAGAGACTGTCATCCTTTGGGCAATGGTCAGCAGCATAAATTGCTGCCAGCACCTCTGCAGACATCTAACCAGTGGGCAACATTATTGAAATCACTGTGTATTACACTAAGCACATATTGAGAAATGGAGCCCCTCCCTATAGGCCCTTCATTTTAGAGTGAGGGAATCTCACAGCTATTGATCAATGACCAGTAGCTGGAGCATACTTTCAAAACAGCATTTTGAAACATCAGAAAATGTAAGTTGTATCATGTGCCTTCACATTTGGACACTGTTCTTCATAAGAAAATTTTAGGACTGCTCAGTTGCACAGAAGGGCAAAAAGGATTTCTGTCATACCTTGATTGCATCAATATTCTTTTGCTTGATGTCTGCAGCAGAATGGAGGGATGTGAACTTGGCCAGGGAGGTCAAGAACGCATCACGCTGTGTTCGCATGCAAAGAACAGCTGTTATGTGAATAGCATGGCGGAAGCCCTCAAGACATTGGAAAGTCACTACCTCCTCTTCACTCTTGTCAAGTGGAACACTAAATGCTGCCAACATTGGAGCCCAAGTGACCTCTACCATTGGTCTCAGCAACTCCACATCAGATGCAGCATAGTACACTGATCTGCACCCAAATGCAAACCCCAACCAGCATGCACATGTGACACCCAGTTTGTGCCTCAAACACATGCAAGGAAAACCAATAAAATATCAAAACTCTTGTAGATGGTAGAAAAATTTGTAGTGTCAGGCATTGGAAGTTGCCATGTAGTGTTGAAAGGATATGCCATCATGCATGAAGAACTCACTCAGATTTGCCTGCCTTGGCCTTGAATTGCTCCTGCATATAGCGGATCACATCATCACTTGTCTCCAGAATCTTTGATTCTTCACGTGGCCTTCGGACGACAATGTTGAGGATGGTGTCCAATCCTAGCATCCGGTTCACATTGGCAGGCTGCTTACTGGGCATTGGTGTGTCAGCCTTCATCTTGATTTCATTTGTCACAATGCGGTCATACAATGCCCCCATAAATTCTTCAGAAATGTCATTTCCATCATCAATCCCTCGATTATTTCGGATGAACTCAGCCTTAGACATCTGCCAATAATCCACACAAGATTGATGAGTTTCCTCCAGAAATTCCACCTCTCTTAAATTCAATATGAGCAGGTTCAAAAATCATAATCAACAGTCTGCATTGTGGGAGCATTGGGCTGTGACAGTAGCAAAGGCAATCTGCTACCTTGTTTTTCACCATATTGTTGTGAGCATCTGTGTTGAGCATAATCACAGAGTACGCCAAAACATAGGCTGTGTCAGCACTGGTAAAAGCCTTGGGATTACACTTACAATACCGCTCAGCAAATTTCTCCATAATGCGATCGATCTTCTGGGCCTCCCCAGGAAGCCTAAATCCCAAGAGGAACTCCCTGATGGCTTCATCAAAGTCCATGCCTTGGAAATTAAATGAGTCCACATAAGCATGCATCACCTTCAGGGCAAAATCCTCTTTCTCTCCCAAATAATCACCGATCATAGTCTTATCTAAGCCAGTTCCATTCCGCAAGAACCTGGCAACATCCTCCGCAGACTCACCCACCTTGTTTGCTTTCACTAAAAACTCAATGCCCTTCCGTGGCTTCTTATTGAACAATGATAGTCCCTCCTGCAAATTCTCACTTCTGTTAAAATTAGAATGTCCAGGTCTGGAGACTGAAAGGTATGGGAGATAACAATAATCAACAAACAGTAATACTATCCCTGTGATAGCAGAGCAGAACTCAAAAAACCAGGTAAGGTAATCAAACAAATGTTGTGTCAGCTATATCCAAACTAAAACAAACATGGCAAGGATGAGTGAGGCCATAACCCTATGAGTGTCACACACAACATCTCAAACCATCACTTTCATCATGAATAGCACTGACTATTTGTTATTACTCCCCACAGACTTTATCGGTTCCCAACAGTGGATATTTGTAAGTGTAAAATGAGCTGCCAAAACTAGGGTAAAGAATCATACAAAACCATGTGTTCTGAGTTTCTGTTTCATTTCTGGAAGCAACATGAAGACTCAGTCAAAACAATAACAGTAATGTCAAACCACTCAAAGCAGGATTGGAACCTGTACCTGGAACTCTAGTTTATAAGCTCGCCGCTGCTCAAATGTGGCTGCTTCTGATGTTTCTTCTGAGGGACGGCTTTCAGATGTGCTGCTTCCCTCTACACTATCCTCCCCAGGTTCAATACCAGGAGCTGACATTGAAGCAGCAGTAACTTCACTGGTGTTCTCATCACCATCAGATGACTTCAGATAAGGTGACGAATCAGTCAGGTGCATCTGACGACTCATCCAGTCACCCATGGAGCGCAATACCCCAACTAGACACTTAATTGCCGCCAGCTTCAGCGCAGCATCCTGAACTGGATTCAAACTGCTTTCTGCTCCAGGAGGCACTCCCTGTGCAGTCTTCAGCAGCCCGTTCACCATCCTACCACCAGCCCACAGTTAGCAGCACTCATAGTCCTTCATTGTGTGGACAAACATGTCTGTTCCAAAACAGTAAATATCTGCTACACCAGCAGAAAGACTTTGAAGAACTACCTCTCAAATATATTTGAAGAGTCCACGTCGCAATCATAGTTGACAAAAATGTCAACAAGAATCTGTGGATCAACAGACAATTTCTCCAGAAATCGTAGGACTATTGTCTTCTGAGAAAAGTTTGGATGTGCCACATTCTCCAGAACTCGAAGGACAATCATGGGGAAAAACACTCCAATTTCAGCTTTCAGTCCAGCCCTGAACCTTGAAACAAGGCTCATAAAGATGGAGCAAGACAACTGGAAGATATTCATCAGTGATGATGCACTGTTTTTTAGCAGAGAGAGACATAGATATTGTTTGATGGCCCCCAGGAATCTGCAATAATCATCATGGACGGGACACCACCCTCATCAGTTAAAATAGATCATGCAAAAGAGCCAATCAACATATACCTCAACCTAAGATATTCCAATGACTGTTACACAACATGATAGCACCCCTAGTTTCCACTCCAGTACATAACACTAGATTTTTCCATTGCTGCAGTATTAAGCTCATGTGACATCAGCCAAAGCATGGCATTGATGATGATCCAGAACACTGCTTTTTCAAAGCTCCAAAGGAAACGTTGAAAAGTACAAAGCAAACTCAGGTTTGGAATCTCATTGTGAGTTACAGAATTCAAAAAGCTTGTGCACATTCAATCAGGGCAAATTCACAAGAACTTGGTGCTGATGAGAAGACCAGTACCACAATGTCCACTCTTGTTATCATTTGTAAAGAAAACATGACCAACCAACAAGGAACACAAGTTCCATTCCAATGGTTACAATACTACTACCATGACACAGCACACAGCTTTGATCCACTCTGCTGACACACTATGCTGCAATAACATTCATATAAGTCCAAGAAACTCAATTGATTTTCTACTTGCACATGTCACTAGATTGCAATTATCCTGAAGATTAACAGTGATACCCCAAAACAAGGAAAACCACCAGAAACGCCAAAAAAGAAAAGGGTACCTGTCACTTGTGCGGAAAACAGTTCCAGCATTCTCTAGAAGAATTTTCAACAGCTCCAATGCTATAATTTTCCCACGAATGGAAAATGGATCTGCCACAGCCTCTTGTGGTGCATTCTTCATGGAGAGCTTGCAAAGTGCCCTAAATACCAGAAATGCATCGCGCCGAAGCTTATTTGTAATCTGAACTTCAAGATCCCCATCTTTGTCTGCAATGGCATCATTAATCTCAACCTTCCTTCCCTGATCAATAGCATTCTTGTACATGCTAATCTCCCAGTACCTGGCATCCAACATATCTTTGTCTGTAGACTCCAAAATGTCAGAAGTACTGCTGCTTTCTGTGGCTGTTGCATCAAATGCCCCATCATGCTGCATACCTTTCAAGGCTGGCACTGGAGTCAGCACAACTTCAATATCCTGCACAACCTTGGTAATGAAACTCTGCACAAACTGAGTCACATTAGTGTCGCTGGTCATAATCTCAGCTGGCTCCATCAGGTCTGCTATTGTGATGGGGATAACCGTCACAGTTGAAGAATCCGCTTCCATGCGACGGAACACAATCACAAGCATCTGTGTGAGTGAAGCTTTCGCCGTGGTCTGATTCACAGCAGACTTGCTACCGAGGAATAAGTTGTAACATGTGCGGACAGCCTTGAGCAAGCAATCCCCGTGCACCCGCAAGGACATGGAAGTTACTGCTGTCAGAAGCGTTTTCAGCACCAGTAACTCAATGCCTTCATCCGCCATGTCATAACATCGGCACACTGCATCCATCACCTGCATGCAACCAATTCACTTGTCAAATCTAACAACTCTCCACAACCTCGCGGGACTTAAGAATCTTTGCGACATTACTTGCCATAGCGAAAACAAACGTTGCCAAAGCAGAATCAGCCCGGAAGGATACAAACAAAGGAAAAAGCAAAACAGACCTGCAACAGCAACTTGCTATCAGGGGTAAGAGTGTCCATTTCCCCGCGCAGATGGCCATGCGCGATCAGCTTCTGGAGGCAATCAAGAGCCGGCTCCACCACTTTAGGGTACGCAGTTTCACAAGCACTGATCAAGGGCAACAAAATAATCTCAGCCTGCACGTCTTTGTAGCACTGGCCTTTGTCATCAAACAGCGGACTCTCAGCCCCTCCTCCTCCCCCGTTGACCCCAATCTCGGGTTCCGACGAAGAAGAAGCCAGCTTCTCCAGCGCAGCTTTACAGTCTTGCACCAGCTTCCCATGCTTACGCCACGCAGCATTCTTGATCACTTTGTCCAGCGCCTCAGATACCACTGTCTGCAACTTGTTGGTACTGATGGCGCTCACTCCAGCGCCTCCTCCTGAAACTCCCGCCATGACGCAACAAACCCCTCCCCCTACCTGTTGTGCAAAACTCCCTGCTGCTGTGAACTTCCCGTTCACGGCCTGACAAATGGCGCCATATACTACGATTCAACTTCCTGGACAATAATAAATAGATCTGGCGTTTCTGGTAGATCTGGTGTTCTGATGTTCTGATTCTCCTTCTACTGCTGCAAGGAATGGTGTATCGAGGAGGCAAGAAGAAGTCGAAACGTGTGCGCCATAACTAGCAATCTAGATCTGCGCTCCTTGCACAAGCTTGTGTGTTGGTGTTGATGGGTCCTTGGCTTGCTGTCTCTCTGCCATTTTCTTCTTCTTATGCGCGGGGTCGAAGTTGCTTGCTGATTGCGGAAAACATGACATTTGTTTTGTATCATATTAGGGTTTTGTTGGCTCTGCCCTTCAGAGAAGTTGGGCACAATGGGGCCTAGGCCACAGTGAACTAGCACCCCAACAGTGCACCCTGAAGAATGAATGAATGAATGAATGATAAGTGGTCAGGAAACAGTTTTCTGTTGGGTTTCAGTTTCCTATCTAACCATGGTCATGGTGGTTAGGTTAGCTCAGTTGCGTTTTTTCTCCCACCCTATAACCTACAAACAACTCACAAGCAGGTTGGTAATAAATAGGTAGGTAGTAAAAACAGCTCTTACCTAGTAACTACCTATTTTCCTACCTATCCACCTATATAAGAGACCTATTTCCCTACAGAATTGGTTACCAAGGTGAAACCAAATATGAACTCAGTTAAGGTTCATCCACAAACTGAGTAATAACAGGAAATTCAGTGGATGATGGTGCACACCAGTGGGGTGCTGGTTCACTGTGGCAGGCAGGGCACAAACGGACCAAAGTGTTTCCCGTTTTGAGTTCATCCAGTTGGATGAACCTCACTTTTAGAACCCCTAACATGTGTTTCCGAATTTAGTATGTTGAATAACTTTGTTTTTCATCCTTATGGATGTCATTTCAAGGCCAGAGCCATTGTGTGATGAACCCACTTGTTCCTTTTAGGGATGATGAATAGCTGAGTCCGGCCTTACGTTTTGAGAATGTCCCCCATCCATGGGCTTTTTACCCATTCGAAAGCACAAGATGAACGTTATTGTGAACTTAAAACATACTGCGATCACAAGGCATAGGAGTGGGAGGGGTCTTACACCTATTCCTTAAGAGTGGGAGGGGTCTTACATCTATTCCTTAAGAGTGGAAGGTATCTATCTTACACCTATTATTAATAGGTGTAATTTATTGGAACTATGATCTTTAAGATTTTTGGATTCAAAGGAAGAGTAAAAGATGATATTAAGATAAAAATAGTCGTCTTATACATGGCAAGATCAAAGATAGGAAAAGATAAAACCTTCAACTATCTAAAATTATAACTAAATATAATACAAATTGTACATAATTGTAATATATTATTTGTGAACTAATGGATTCTTACATTGTCACTTTTTTCAATGTAATATGTTCATCTAAAAGATTTCATCCTTTAACAAATGTTTATAGAAAAAATTAGGTCATTTTTTTTAGTTTTTTCTAAGAAATCTTCCCTTCTTCTTTCAATTATCATTGTTCCCATTGTTGGCAAGTGTTGTTGTCAATAATGGAGTTTAAGGTTGTGCAAATAATAAATCAATGGTTTCAAAATTTGTGAAGTTTGAGATATTGTCAAGCTCAATATGTGAAGGAAACATTATATTTTTATATTTTCTTAAACTTTCATGGTTTGCAACAATATGATGCATCAATTTCAAATGGCGATTCTCATTGGGTTTTGCTAAACCCAAAACAATCCACATAAGAAATTGGGTTCGCGACTAAGTATAAAGTACAAGGGCCCATGAGGCCAAGATAATGTGTTTAAGTGTGAAAAACACTTTCACAAATGAGGGAAAGTGTAAGGGATGAAACCCAATGACTCCTAAATGCACTCCCACTTTGGGAATTGCATTCATGCAAGAGTTGCAAATGTTTAGAGCCTTGGTTGGAAAGACCAAAAAATGCCAAATTGGGCCCCCATGACACCATTAGAAAGGTCTTGAAACATATATGTTTAAAATGCCTTCGCACTTTTCATTTAGATTTGATTTGCATGAATTATGATTTCAAAAAAGGCAAGAGTCAAATTGGGAATTTGACTCCCAACCACAAACCCCTTGAAAGCAAGGGTCAAATGAGCTTTGCTTGAGGCATGCTATACATCGTTGGAAAAATCTTTTTGAAGGTTATAAAATATTGCCTTCGATTTTTTAAAACAAATTTGATTTGAGAAAGATATGAGCAACCAAAGTTTTGGGACTCCCATTTGGGAATCCCAAAGAAAAGTGACATTTGAATGTTGTCACTATGGATAGGCATAAAGTACACTATAGGGGAGGGGAGTGGTGCCTCCTCCCAAAGGTTGCGAATCATACAAAGATTGTGTTTGAAGTTCTCTCTACTAAGTCCATTGCACCATTTTCATCCAATTTACACTAATTGCCCTCTTTTCTTGGTTGTGCAAATTGACTTCATTTTAAATTATCGCTTATGAATTCATTCTAATCCCATCCTAGAACTCCAACACACCCTCCTACCCTTGAAATGGTGTAATTTTGAGAGCATGCCCTAATTCTCTTCTTTTTCCATTGTTTCATTTTGGGATCCACATTTAGGTCTCTTAAAGAATTTGGGGGCACATCACATTGGATCTTAATAATGTTTATTCGAATGTGTTTGGGAATTCAAAACATCATCATTAAAATTAATAATTGAAGCATTGTGTGGATTTTTTTTGCATTTGGGTGTAATGAGTTATCAACCTTCGATAACTTGTATTAATTAGGTGGGTTTTTTCTTTTGTCAAATTGGTCTTGGTATTGTTGAAAGATTAAATGATTTGTTGGAACAATTTCAAATCCATGTTATAGGTGGAGAGATGATGTTTTGAAAATAACACCTTTCTTGTTTAATTGATAAATTAGGGAAAATGTTAACAAGTGTATCATGAATTAGTAGCAAGAACACATCTAGAATTGTAGTGTAAAACTTCATATTTTGTTCAAGCATAAAAGTAGGGACCTTTGATGCTTGTGGGTTTATTAATGGGCCTTGTTATGGAAAAGAAGAAATAATAAGTTGTGTGATGGAATAACTAGTGGAAGGTCCATTTGTAAAAAAATTAAAGAAAATTGAATCCATTATTAAATCATTGTCAGCTTTTTCTAAGTTGCATGATTATTGGTATGTAAGATTATGGTGGACTCATAAAAATTCATATATCTTGAAATGACAATAAGTTTTTGATTATTTGTTATAACATAAGAAAATACATTTATTTGAATGGCAATTCAAATTTCTTTTGTTATCCTCATGGATATGTGCATAGGTTATGCATATGAAGACTTTGAAATACAACAAAATCAATTTTTTTCCAAACCGAATTTCTATTAGTGTTTGATTGATTGTTAAAGTTGTGGTAGGGATTTGATTTTAGAGATAATTTGCTATGAGTATGGCTTCTCCCTAATAATATTTAAACAAATTAGCATGTAGCATTATGAAAGTTACCCCCATTAAAATCCCCCCCTTTTTTTTCCTAAAACACCATTTTGTTATGGTGTCTCAAGTATTGTGAATTGTCTTTTGATTTTGTGTTCCTCACAAATTTACAAGTTGAACTAAAGTGATTTTTGTTTTCCATCATTGTTTGACATTAAAATCTTTTTTTTTTTAGTTGAATTTCAATTAATGTCTTGTAAGGTAATGTATTTTGCAATAAATAAATTATTGTATAAAAAATTAATTTATGACAATTAAAAGTAGACATAACCAAAATGTGTGAGGATCTGAATTTTTCCACTAATGTCAAAATGGATTAAACCAAATAATTATGTGGTTCGTGTGCTTCTTATTTTGGGAATTTTTTGTTTATTTTGCTTTCATTTTAAACATGACTTACAATTTTTTTAATCTTGAGCATTTGCCAACAATACTAAATGCGCATCCCAATTTTCCTTAATTTTCAATTTTATTATATTTGAAATGAAACAATTGCTCAACATTCAATATTTCTTACACCATGTAAACATTATGAAACCACCTTAATGCACCCATATCATTGAGGCTTTTTAATGGTACCAAAAATGTGACAAAAACATTATGATTTGGGAGATTTCAAGGTGACAAATAAATTTTTTAAATAAACAACCTTATTTAATACCCTTTATTTTGGAGTTTCAATAGTATTATATTATTTTATATTATGTAAAATGTTTTGATTTCACTACTCGGTTAGTTTTAAGTTGATTAATGTTGATATATTGGGTTATAGTTATGGTTTTAGTTTGGAAATAATGTGAACACAATTGGAGATGTTTTGTGTTTGGGGTATAAACCCATGACATGTGATCTTGAATCATTTAAAAAATAAGCTCATGGTTCAACATATTCAACATCCTTTAAGAATTAATGTTTCGAGCCCATGGTTTAAGGATAATAGGTCACCATGGAGGTGCCATGAATTTAAAAAACAAGAAATATTTCAAGTACAAGTGGTATTAATGGATTTACAAAATGGGGGTTCCAAGCAGTACCAATTGGTTTTGACCATCAATGCCACCATTGTCACCATCATAAGGAAGGGATTCCTTGAATTAGGATTTGAATTTTATTACAAGGCAATTACAAATTGTCATACCATTATAATGAGATACATGGACAAACTCTATGGAACTACCAAAGAGCTTCATCGATATTGAAGGGCAATTTGTTTTGTTTAGGAATTTGACATATGGTAAAAATGCATTAGGAATTTGAAACTTATGTATAATTCCAAATTGTGCACCCCATTCATGGCATGGAAAGGGTTGTTACAACATTTGAAAGGGTTATCAATGGATAATTATCACAAGCTCATGCATGTCCATGAAACTTTGATTAAGGAATGGTGAATGTGTTGATTGTTCAATTATGTTCCCATCACCTAGGGTAATATGCCCTTTGAGTGTTATCATGACTTGAAGGACAACTACGACAATGCCTAATATCAATTTCACCAATAGAAGTGGGAGTGTTAATGGCACAACCGCCAAAAGTGGCGGTGCTAGCCCTTCCACTAATGGACAAGGTCCTTTATCGACATTCAACCCTTTTGTGGATTTTTTTTGAAAATTGTGAAAAAATCACAAAGGGGTTTAGATCGAAAAAACTATGAAGTTTGTAGGATTTTCAATGTGAGTTGCATGAAAGCCTTCCATAAGCATATGTGTGAATGTAAAGGTTAATCATTATGACATGACGGGTTGTTTAAAACACACATTATTCAAAATATAATATGGGATTTTGAACAAAGATTTAAGCAATGGATGCAAGATGATATGTTATTTCAACTCACACAACTGATGTTAATGAATGTATTTTAATTGTTGAAACATACGAGTTAAATTTGGTGAATAAATGTGTAATGTGTCATAGGCACAAAAAGAACATAAAAAACCATAGGTTTAGTTTTAAATTCAAGTCATGGAATTAAAAAATCAAATGAAAAAACACAATGTATGTTCAATGTGAATGCAAAAGGATTTCATTTCAAAAACATGATAAGAACATAACAAGATCATAACAAAAATACATACCCAAAACTAGTGTTCAATAGGCTGAAAAATAATGTGGGATTTTATTTTTATTTATACCCATTGGGCACCTAACTCAAAAAAACTTTTCAATAAACTTCCAACCTACATCTCATCCATGTTCACCCATGTGTGACCCATGTGTAACCACGTGTGAACCATGTGCACCCATGTGTTGCCCATGTCCATTCATGTGGAAATTAATAATGAACTATGATATAACTAAAAATGAATTAAAATTTAGTTGCGAATTAAATGAAAGTTAATTATAAATGAATTAAGACTTAACTAATATTTAATTGAGAGTTAATTAAAAGTGAACTTGAAATGAAATAAAGGATAACTATAAATCAACTAAGAATTAATTAAAAGCTAATCAAAAGCTAACTAATAATGAATTGAAATTAAACTAAGAGTTAAACACAAATTAATTATAAGACACGAATGAACATTCATATGAATGAAATCCATAATGTTGGCATGTTGATTCAAGTTTAATAATGACAACTTGATGAACTCCTTAATATTGTCTACTCAATAATCACATAACTAACTAAATAAAACCATGCAAGTAACCAACTTTGCTTTCATCGTAAAATTTATGGGCCAAAGGGACCAAACTAGAACAAGGTGGTGTGTGATGGGTTTGGTCCCACACTTAATAGCCAACCATCTTCTCATCATAAAATTTATAAACATGATGCAAATAATTATTTCACCTTACATTTTGAAATACAACAAAATTAATCACAAATTGCCAATGTTGTGAACGATCAAAGTTATAGGAAATACAAAAGGGGAAAGGTGTGATCAATTCCAAATGAACATAACACCAGGGAAGTGATATTTGCATGCCTAAAGATTTTAATCATAAACATGGTGAGAAGTTTGGTGACATAAGTGAATTCCAATGCAAATGTGTTGGTGAAAACTAAAGAAAGGAAACACATTATCTTCTAGTTTTAATGTTGGCTAAAGTTATTTTTTGTAAAGTTAGATCTTTAGGTCCATTGGCTTGAAATGAATTTATATAAAATATTGCAAAAGATCAAATGGAAATGATGTTAGGGTTTCAAATCTAATTAAAATGTTTTTGATAATGGCACCTATAGCAAAGAGCAAAATCTTGACTGTTGAATCATGGGTGCTAACAAAAAGTTGGACTTTCAACATTAGCTTCATCTTTCATAATCATTTATGCTAATGAATACAATTTCCAAGCTTATGAAGGCATTAACTTATGATTGTGTATCAGTGACATTAAAAAGATGTTCAATTACATTTCTAAAACAAAGGCATTAAACAATATGCTAAGGCAACAATAGTTGCACGTATTAAACACCATTATTTTCCACCAAAAACATTTGTTATTCACAACATTCAACCAATGGCAATTTTATGTTTAGCGGCCACATTATGTGAGGATGGGGAACACCATGGATGGTGGCTACATTGGATGAAATTTTAATACCAATGGAAGTGCTTCAACATGTTTTCAAGGTTAGTTAAGTCAAGGTATCCAAGGTCAAATCTTTACATGTAGTTATAGAATATAATTAAAATTCCTTGTGTGTTTAGCCATCAATATGCCAAAGGTTATTCTCAACATGGTTGTGGTACATAATGAAGAAGGGGTGTTGACACAACAATACCAAACCCAAACAATTCTATTCAATTTAGTGTTTCAACCCATGATGTTGGACAAAATGAAAATGAAATGTTTTGGATTTACCATTGATTTATAGCCATGCCCATATGAAATCTTAACATCAATGAATGGGTTTAAAAAAATCGGGGATTAACTAAACAAAAATATGTGATCCAAATCAATCCCCACATACTAATATATTATACCATGGTGCAAGCCTAATAAATGATTATGCATGCCATGTCCTATGACGTGTTAGTTGAAGGAACAATCTTATAATCCCTAGGGATTACCTTAAATTTATAAAAACAAACCACATATCACTGATCAACATGGTATATAGGAAACGACCATAAGATTTTGCTAGCAATGAAATTCCTTAAAAGGTATTTAAAAAACGAAACAAATCAATTATGTTAATTAAATATTCATGTTGAATTAACAATGTCGATAATATGTCAATAATAAATGGGATGATGTTCATCCAAAAGTTGACATTAGACCCCATACCACCACGGGGCACTTTGTCACTGCATTCATTAGGTTTGGCACATTTTTTCATCATTCCATTTATTGGGCTTGGTAACTTTGTCATCATTATAATCATCAAGTTTGACACATTTTGCCATTAGTAAACCCATAGACACTCATGAATGCTAGTAATGGGTCATTAATAATAAACCATTTGGATACCAAGGTTATTTCATTGAAATATTTCCAAGGACAAGATATGTCTATTGGTGTTTTTTGGGAACATTAATTATAATCTAATTATATTTTTATAGTATGGCATTTAAGTATGAAAGTACCACTATGTGGAGACAGACCCACATGTTATATAAACTTCCATACATCATGTTATGATGTTGTAAAAATGATATTTTAATTTGTTGCCAATATCAACAACACATGGTTATTGGTGTTTTCTACTTAATAATGTCACATTGTTGGGGGCACAATATTTGGACATGATTGGGTGAATGGATATAGTCATTTCAAGATGGCCATGTTAAGGACTTTCATAGGTTAACACATGTCAAAACCTTTTAGACCCATATCATAACTTTTTTAGGAGTCCATGTGTTATAGTATGTGTAGATCTTGTGTGCATATTTCTTCGAAAATGTTCCACCATTAGGAAATTATTAACTATTGTGTTAACATGATCGTAACATATTTGGGTTTAAATTGTTGAACCAATGCAAGTGGATGTGCAATAGTTAATTCATATGCCCATTTACTTTCATGGAAATGGACTAACCTAACATGACCAAAGGTGATCCATGGTCACCTACATGTTTTTTGAATGAAATATTAAATTTGGGACATTACTCATGTGTGATAGACCACCATGATGATAAACCACCTTTGGTTGTGGTCAATACAATAAGATTTCAACTAATAATCCTATTAATGTTTTTGAGTTCTCCTCAGTGTCATGCATTTTTAGGATGTGAAACCAAACATGATTTGGGATGCCAATTCATTTTGTTTGGAGGAACCTAATGTAGATGAAAGGGAAGATGACGCACCCCCAAATTCCTTAATAGATTCAACTATGAGTCCAAATGTGAAAATAACGAAAAGGTAAGAAGTTGGGGTACGCTCCTTAATTCGCAACACTTCGGGGGTAAAGGGGCATGCTAGAGCTCCGGGATGGGGACTAGGACAAGTGACAAGCAAGTCAATTATTTAGATGGACCTGCATAAACAAAAAACAAGTTGGTTAGTGCATAGTTAAAGCACTTTTGGTGCATAGACGAGCCATAAGTAAACATGGATTCATAAGACTCACCACAACCTGAACTTGGGGGAAGCCACCACCTTCCCCCTTATAATATTATTTGTGCCTGACCACGATGCCTACACCCAAATGTCATTTTTGTCTTAGGATTCCTAAGTTGGAAGTCCCAAAATTTTTGAAAGTCTCAAAATTAAGACTACCACAATTTTGGAGGCCCATAACTTATTGTGAAAACTTTTGATTAAGGTGAAATTTCCAACAAAGTTGTAGCCCTTGTTGAGATCTTTCTAATGATATGTTGCACATCACTTGCATGTAAGTAAATCAAAATGATTTTCGACTTTTAGTGATTTGGAGTCAAATTGGCAGTTTGACTTACATCCCTTCTTTTGACCACAACTTATGTTTTAAGTACCCAAATGCGTCATGTGAGCTCATTTTAAACATTTAAGTTCGAAGAACTTTCCAATGATATAAAGAAATTTTCAATCCAATAAATTTTGACCCTTGCAATTGCCTTCTAAAATTTAAGAATCCATCGTGATTCTAATTCCCAAAATGGGAGCCCATTTGGGAGTGTGTGTGTTCATTCCCTCACACTCTTTTACACTCTCAAGAGCATGAAATGTGATTCTTGAGCTTCATTATTGGGTCGCACCTCTATAAGCTTTTGCTTTGGTCGCGAGCTCAAGGCTAAGGTTGCAACAAAAGAAGCCATGAAGTTTCGTAATGCCAAAATTTATAATGTCAAATATTTTTGAAAGCGGATGAAATTCGTATCGAAAAAAGTTATGAATTTTAATTTCTTCACATGGATCCTAAGTTTGGGCTTGGCATAATTAGTAAAAAAAAAAATATCATTTACAACCAATTTTTGTGATTAAAAATATTCTTTGCAATTGAATTGCACAATGTTGTTTGCAACTAAAAAATATGTAAATGACATTTTTTAATTACAAAAATTGATTGCAAACAATTTTTCTTTAATGAATATATATGTTTTGCTTAATTATACCCATTTGCCCACCCTATTTCTATTGTTTGCACCCATAGTTGGAATGATCATGTCAATACAAAGTGGGTGATGTTATGATAAATTGAATTATATGTCCTTGGTAATTATGGGATCATGAACACCAAAAAACATGTGGAAAGGAAGTTGGTGATGTGAGGGCAACATGCTATTTTGATATCATTTCACATTATTTGTGGCAAATCATCATAATCTCAACCTTGAGAAATAAAGATAGTTTGTCATTCTAAATATAGGTGATTATAGAAATATGGGAGCTGAAAATTAATCCAATTGTGAAATGCATGAAATAAGATGGTTGTTACATGATTAATTGTATGTTTTGTCTTCAATTTGAAAAAAATAATCCAATTGAAATGATAAGAGGCTCACACTTAAAGATGATAAATTGGTTTTTATGCAACCTTACAAGCTTTAGTGAGGTGGAGAGGCCCTTCGTTCAAGCTTAAACAACATAGTTCTTGAATGTTGGGTTCATGTAACTGTTTAAAAGTGAACATGCTTCAAGAACAATAATGTCATTCATGAAAAATATATTTTTTCATTTAAATTAAATGTTTATGTGTGGGGATTATCATTTGGTGAACAAATGGATGCATTTGGACAAATATGTCATGCTTTTAAAGAAAATATATCTTTAATGCCTTTAGGGAAAATAAGGTGTTTAATACTTTGGATTTGTGTTATAGGTACCATTAGTTGACATCAAAAGAAGGTGACAAGGTATAAAACAATTGTTTGAAAGGTTGATTTTAATGAGAATAATTTTATGTAGTAAAGGTGGTTATTACCATTTGGTTTAAATAATGCCCTTTTAAAATTTCAAAAGGTCGTGGATAGGGTTTTGGTTGGTTTTGCCTTTGCCAATGTTACATTGATAATATTATCATCTTTATTTTGATTCCAATGGAAGATTTATAAGAGGAGTATGAAAGATTTAAATAAAGAACATAATTTTAAGTTTATCCAAATAAATGCTGATTATTTTAGATTCAGGTGCGATATTCCAATCGTGTGATTTATCTTAATGGATTAAAAGTTCAACAAGCCAAGTTTAAGCCATTCATAAGTTTCATATTTATCAAATGTTAAATGTTAGTTAGTTATAAGCATTATTGGGTTTATATAATAATTATTTAAGTTTTGTTAAAAAAACTAATAAGATTATTAAATTTTTATTTCAAGATTTATTAAGGCTCACTTGACAATAAAAGTCATGGCCAAAAAAACTTGGGGCCAACTTTGAGCATTTTTTGAGTTGTAAATTGGCCCCAAATTACTAATAAATGTTAGCACATTAGCGTCAATATTTTATTAAATGCTGGAACACCTGCCCCAAGAGTTGCAAATTGGCCTCCTAGATTTTATGGTATTTTCTTTTAGCCTTGGGGCTTCTACAAGGCCATAAATTTTAGCATTTATTAATAACTTGGGGCAAATTGAATATAGATGTTAGTCAATTTTTATTATTTTATTTCAATGTTAATAATCATTTTTCTAATAAAGCCAAGAAAATAAGACCATTCATACAATAGGCAATGTTATATAGCACCCCTTCTTTTGATACCCTAATTTGTTTTTGCCATTCACACCAAAAAAATTTAAAAAAAATAATTGTCATTGTTTTTTTTCTTTTGACAAAGTCCTATCATCATCTCGCCATTTCTCGTTTTTGCTTTTGAAGTTATTTCCTTCTTTTCTTTGTTTTGCACCCCCTCATAATAATATAAAATGGCATTTGCCAAATAGATTCATTCTATTAAAATAATCACCCAAAAATTTAGCCAAAAAAATCCAGTAATTAAGCTTTTGCTACTCTAAGTTTTTTTTAGCAAACAGATCATCAAGGGCTTTCCAATCGTCCTTAATATATAGATATTGGGTTTTTAAAAAAATAAAAAATGAAATGCAAATGCTTTTAGGGTTTATTGTTAAATAAATCATCTTTAAAAAAAATGAAATGGAAATAACCTCATTTTATTATTATTAAATGTTTCACCTTTTGTGAAATGAAAACAACTTCATGGTTTGTTATTAAATAAATCAAGGTTAGTTAGTTATATATATATATATATATAATTACAAATGATTTCTAAATGTTGGTTATAAAATATATTAAGTTAATTTTTAAAAATATATGAAATGCAATTAACCTCAAGATTTGTTACAATGTAGAATTTTTTTAAAATGAAATAATTCATAGAAATTTATTTTAAAACTGGAATTTCTTAAATGATCGAATAATATTTAGAACAATTTTTTTTTAAAAAAAAAGTAATTAATAGGGAAATATAACTTGTAATTTGAAAATGGTAATTAATGGTAATTAAGCTTGTGCCCGCCGAACCGTAAAAAGCCGGCTGTACGCCGTAAGGCGCAAAAGTACCTACAATAGGGGTAAAACGCGTCGGTGCCATGGGCCTGGTCTCTCGGTTTGGGATCTCGATTGAGACCGGCCTCTCGGTTTGGGACGTCGAAGAGACAAAGGGGAAGAAAGGCATTGCTTGCTTGCTCTACTTTGCGTGCTGATAGCGTAGCAACTCCTTCTGTCTTTCTTCAGGCACTCACCCACGCACCGCGCTTGCTACCCATCTGTCGCCCGCGTCCTTCGTTTTTATACCCGATCTGCTTCGGAAGGGAACTAGTCAGGTGCATCTCATGAAACCCATTTTTTCGTCAAATGTCTTCATGCACGGAAAATGTCTTTTTATTCCCGTTTCTCTCTTGTAAGTGTTGTGTTTTGTTTTGCTTTGTTCTTTTTTGGAATTTCTGTGGTTTTTTAGGAAATGCTCCCAGTTCCTAAGTTCACATACCTAGCCGCAGGCAAACAAAAGTGTTTTATCTCCTTTTTCAGATCTCCGTGAACGCAGCCTGCAGTAGCATCACTACTTTGGGTTTCTCTTTTTCTTCTTCCTCCCGGTCTTTCTTTCGTTTTCGATCCATCGTCCGTGGTTTTTTGTTTCTGAGGAGCTGCTGTTGTTCATGTTTCGGGTCTTTAAAGAAGACATCCAACATCAGATCCCTCTTTCGTTTACTGTTTGTTTGCTTTTATTTATGGGTGGGTATCGAGGGCACCGCCGTCTTCGTCTCGTCGTCTTTGCTTTTCAAGGGTGTTCGGAAAAGGGGGGGCTTAAGGGAAGGTCTTGGGTGTCTCTGGATGCTCTGATGTTTGCAGATCTTTCTTCTAGGATTTGGAGCGAGAGAGAGAGGAGTCAAAATGGATGAAGAGTACGATGTGATCGTTTTAGGCACAGGCCTCAAGGAATGCATTCTTAGCGGGCTCCTTTCTGTGGATCGCCTCAAGGTTGGTGCCCATCCCCCCTTTTTCTTGGGGTACATGAGAGAATACGGAGTTGTGTTGGAGGGGACAGACAGCGATGCCCATTCGAAAGTGATCCACAAACAGTGAGTGAGGGACATGGAAAATTTTATGTGCCCACATGTTAGAGGAACCCCATAATCGATTGTGGACTCTTAATAAGCTGCTGCGAAGGTTGCAGGAAAAAAGATACTGTTAATCATTTAGGAGGCTTTTGTAAAATGGGTTGTTTCTGCAAGGGAATTCTCATTTCTGAAGGTAAGTTTTGCAATTAATTCATTGATGACGAGTTTCTGGAGCCTTGAGAAATTACCGACATTTTTTAGAAGTCTTGAGAGCTGGAACATACAACTTCGGGTTTGAATTGTTAGCATTTGAGTGACTCACCAACTATTGGTTCAGGTAGATGGGGAGGTTTTTGACCTTTTTCAGTTTTTGTCTCATGGAACCACAGTTTTCTTCTTTTCTGTAGGTTTTGCATATGGATAGGAATGACTATTATGGAGGAGCATCAGCATCCCTCACTCTGAACCAGGTGTGTATGTAATGTTTGGAACATTATCCTCCTAATAGGTTATGTTGACATTATTGTTCCTTTGCATCCATGGTCCAAAGTATGTGTTGCTTTTCCCCGTCCTAATCAACAGCTAATTATGTGGTGAACGTGGCATAGCTTTGGGCGAAGTATAGGGGTACAGAGAAGCCTCCACCATTTCTTGGATCGAGCAAAGAGTACAACGTGGACATGGTTCCAAAGGTGCACAATGTTCTTCTTTTTGGGTTTTTTCATCTCAGATGTTTGCACCTTCACCTGAATGCACAGCAAAAAGATATGTGTCTGTGTCTCAATATTTCCTTTCACCATGGAGAGGTTTTTTGAAGGAATGCACAGAATAAGAAAAAATTGGAGATTTTTTTTACCACCATCCTAGAGATAGGTCAAGTGAGGTGCAGTGAAAGTGAGGAACATGGGTTGGTGTGCTTTGATGAAGAGCCTAATCTGCTGCTGGAGGTGGTGGCCATCCACAATCACATGACAGGTTTTTAATGCAAAGTTATTTGTTTTCAGTTTATGATGGCAAATGGTGCACTTGTGCGAATTCTCATCCACACAGATGTCACAAAGTATTTGCTGTTCAAGGCAGTGGATGGCAGCTATGTATACAAACAGGGAAAGGTATGCTTCCACCAACTTTGTAAATACTTCTTGGAAAGTAGGCTGAGTTTCAACCGGACTGTAAACTTCATTCTGTTGGCCTACTTTTGGTGGTTCTGTCAAGTATTCTTTGTGCTCCTCCCAGCATCTTACAGACTTGTATTGGGTTGATTGCAAGTCCCTTGCTGCAGTCAAGCAACACATGGAAAGTTTTTTTCCTGAATTGCAAGAAATTGTTTTGTCGTCTAACCGGTATGGCTAATGGATTTCACAGGTTTACAAGGTTCCAGCAACAGATGTGGAGGCCCTGAAGTCACCCCTCATGGGTTTATTTGAGAAACGCCGTGCTCGCAAGTTTTTCATTTATGTTCAGAACTATGAGGAGGATGATCCCAGAACTCATGAAGGATTGGACCTTAATAGAGTAACAACCAAAGAGCTCTTTGCGTAAGAACCTTGCTTGCATTTCAAGTTCTCATCATCTATGTGTTCAGTTTCAGTGTCATAGCCTGACATCTTTGGCATCTCAAGCTTGACATGTGCACCAAAACCAAATGTGGATTCTCTTTTTTGTCTCTTGCAGGAAGTATGGAGTAGATGAGAATACGATCGATTTTATAGGCCATTCCTTGGCACTGCACCGTGATGACCACTATCTAGGGGAACCTGCCCTGGAAACAGTGAAGAAAGTGAAGGTAACCCCAGGCTTGACTCTAACACTTGGCTAACCATTTTTCTGATTCAGGTGGTGGAAATTCAATGCCGTGGTTGTGTTGACTGTTATACTTTGGCTGCAAATTTTATAAGAGTGCTTAAATGTTTATCCAGGGTATTGCAGACCCTAATAAGCAAAACTGATGGTAACCAATATGTTCTTCTCAAGTTTCTGATATTTCTCAAACATTTTTTTTCTTTATGCAGCTGTATGCAGAGTCTATGGCACGTTTCCAGGGAGGCTCACCTTATATCTACCCGTTGTATGGACTTGGCGAGCTTCCACAGGTCTTTTGGACTTGCATTGTATCTGTATTTAAAGTGTTGTATGAACCTTTTCCTGCTTCCTAAATTTTTCTGTTGAAAGAGGTAGTCCAGGGAATGTGTGATGTTAAAGGTGGTTATCAACTTTGTGTATTTTCAGGCATTTGCTCGACTTAGTGCAGTCTATGGTGGAACATACATGCTTGCCAAGCCTGAGTGTAAGGTATGTGATATTTTGTGTACCTTCCTCTTTTCCTTTTTCTGTCACTCTGTCCTTTGTTAAGGCTGGATGCTCAAAGAAGGTTCTGTGATTGCATGTCTAAAGGACAGCAGAGTCTTAGTCTGTGTAGTCAAAGAGCCAAAATGATCACTGACAGCATCAACTTGTACACACAAGGGAAGACTCACATATGTGGGCACAGAAGCCACAAGAGGATTGTTGTGCCAACCCCACACTTTCCTTCTAAATTACAGTACATCTTCTAAAGGTTCAAAACCCCAAGAAGATTATCGGGCCACACCTGCACTTTGCCAGTAAATCTTGGCATTTGTCTCCAAGGATCTGCACTAAAAAGATGAGTTTTTTTGGCCTAGCTGCATTGTAACGACTAACCATCACACAGTTGGTCCAAGAGCTGATTGCACACAGAATTCCATTTTCTGCATTGTTTTTTCTGTGTGGTGATGCAACTCTCAGATCCCTGGTTACGCCATTGGTGGTTGGGATTTACCACAAATGGTGTCCCTATCGATGCAATCCACTACATAAGTAAACCCTTAACTAAGGTGATGGTTAATTTTTTGTGCCACAAGCTTCCTAGCTCAAATTGGGAGGTTTTTTCATATTCTGAAGAGTAAAGGTTGCTCTTCTAGGTTTCTGCTCAGTTGAAGCAGAGGCTTATTAAACAAACAGAGATTTCTGTATGGTGTTTCTGACTTCCAAATCTTGAAAATCATTATTTGAATGGCTTGTTAGTCCTAAGTAGGGTTCTCCCTAAAACTCACTGTGACCTCTTAAAGAGAAGTTCACCTTTATCTTGTTTATCTTACTTTTCTTTCTCTTCTTTTCAACCTCAATCTTCCCCTTCTCTCTTGGTTTTTATTGAGCTAGCTAGTATTATGACTGATTATACCCATTACCAGTGGTCTTGTGACAAAGGCATCACAAGCTCCAGTAGCTGACTTTGTCAGCAAGGATTTTCTTTGTAGTTGGTCACCACCATACATGCTTAACATGAATATCTCTGGAACATGGATGTGATTCTTACTGTTCAAACCAGTTTGCACGTTTTTATTTTTTCCTGTTTCCTCTTTTCTTTTGATTTGGGGTTTTATTTTGTGTGATCTTAAACCTCTAGAACTTTGTCAATTCTATTCAAGTTTAGATATGGAAAAGCTCCTCAGTACTTTTTGAAAATGCACTTTGCAATTGAGGTGGTCTTTGATTTAGGGTGCAACCTTTGAATAGGTCACTGGCAACAGATCAAGCCTATCACACAGGGTTTGATTGGCAGTTAGATGGAACAAACTAATGTGAACCCAGAAACTTGGGTTGTGGACAGCATCCATGAAATTGTCCAGATTTCTTTACATTCTGCCCCTGGGATTGATCCCTTAAGACTCTTTATAGATTCTGCATAGAACCTTTTGTAATTGACGGTGCATGATCCTGGTCTCCGGGACTTGTGTTCACAATATTCTAGAAGTAATTCTGACTGTCCTTAATCCCTTGATTTATTTGTGGGGTTTTCCTGTGGAATTTCAGGTTGAGTTTGATGAGATGGGAAAAGTGACAGGGGTGACATCTGAGGGTGAGACGGTTAAAGCTCCAAAAGTGGTCTGTGATCCTTCTTATCTGCCCAACAAGGTACAAATGTTTCCTTTTGTACACATCCAGACAGGCGCAAGCAGTTGCTTATATTCTTCTTTACTGTTGTTCTCATGTTGTTCTCGTGTTCTTTTCATTGCTTCCCTGCAAATGCATGCTCTTCTATATACTCAAAATGTTCACTTTGCTTCATTTGCTGAATGAAAGATGTCCTACCATTGTAAAGTGTCTGCGGAAGGCTGGATTGCTGAAGTTTCAATTTGTAAACAACAGGTTAGAAAGGTAGGTAAGGTGGTGCGGGCAATCTGCTTCATGAGCCATCCCATTCCAAACACTGGAGATTCAGACTCTGTGCAGATAATTCTGCCCCAAAAGCAACTTGGCCGCAGATCTGACATGTAAGGATACAATCTGTTAATCCGGCTCCCTGGAAGTTTCAATGTTAGTGGTTTGTTTTTCCATTATTTCTGGATGTCTTTATATGTTGCACCTGCAAAGGACAGATCTTGGGCTGATTGTTTGGGCTCTCTCTACATCTGGGAGGTGTAGTAACAGTCTACAAGAATGTTGGAATGAAAATTGCATAGAAATATGTATCTTTGTGTTTCTGTGAGCTTGAATTTTTTAAAACCTTGGTTTTGTCTATTGAGTTTACAATGGTCTTGAGCAAGGGGCAGCAGATAATTTTGATCCAGCATTTTGTGGAATGTAAACCAAAAGATTGCTTGAATCAGTCAACAGTGGATTGAAAGTGCTCTCTGTCAGGTATGTGTTTTGTTGCTCCCACTCGCACAATGTGGCACCAAAGGGCAAGTACATTGCCTTTGTATCTGCATCAGTGGAGACTGAAACCCCTGAGGCTGAGCTGGAACCGGGACTTGCATTACTTGGACCAATTGATGAGAAGATATTGGATGTGTATGATCAGTACGAACCTGTCAATGATTCAACACTCGACAATTGCTTCATCTCCAAGGTAAGACCCCATAGATATATCTATTTCACGAGTGTATTGAAGTAATGTTAGTGTATTTTTTAAGAAGGAATGCTTAATGATCCACATTTTTGAACTCATGGTTGCAGAGTTATGACCCAACAACACATTTTGAAACAACAGTACAGGATGTGCTGAAAATGTACACCAAAATCACTGGCAAGGTATGTGTCATGGTAGGCGATAACTGGCATAAGCTTATTCAACAAAGAAGATGACATCATGGGATTTGTGTGATAATTTCAGGCTCCGTGCAGGATGTAAATAGCTGGATATTTGGCTGACGAAGAAGGGACAAAGACCACTGTCAGATTTGATTATTTTGTGAAACTGACACAAGAGTTATCAGCATTGATTCTTTCTACTGAAATTATATGTGCAGGTTCTGGATTTGAGTGTGGATCTGAGTGCAGCCAGTGCTGCAGAGGAGTAGTAAGTCTGCAATAGACAAGAAGGCAAGTGGGTCTGGTCATGGATTTTAAAATGGGAGTAAATAGAAATTGGCAACATGCACCTAGTAGCACTACTATGGCATCACGTCACATGCATAGTAGTGATGTGGCACAATCGGAATCCTTACACAATGTGAGGCTTGTGGACACAGATGTGCCCAATATCTAGTGCATTACATGACATTGTCCTCTAGCTTGCACGTTGATGGTTTTAACAGGTACTGCTAAAGAGAATGCCGCTATTGTGTTGTTCTCTTGGGTTGAAGCCTGTGATGAAATTGCAAAATCTAATTTGGAGTTCTCAGTATGTGTTTGGTGCACAGGTAGTAGTGATAGGGTGCTGACTAATTTAGTACTTCTACTGCTAAGGTGTCCACATGTCAAGAAAATAAGTCTATATTCTCTTGTAGTTGTGTCTGTGAATTTGTATTTGGAAGTCTTTAATTTGTCTCTTTACACTTGTTGATGGCTGGCAATGTATTAGCCAAAGATTATTGACAGAACATAAACTGGGGTTTTAGTTTGTCTCACTCTTTTAAAATGTAGTATTTGCTTCTAGGTCCAAACTGGGTGCAATTTAGGGTTTTGGGTTCCTTCACATCTCAAGTTCTTATAAGGATCAAGTTTGAACTTCAAACAAACAAGCAGTGTCTCTGAGACTTGACTTTTCAATGAAATGGGAGTGAAGAAGGAAAATTTGAAAATGAATTGATATTTTAGGGCTCCAATTGCTAGTAGAGAAATAAAGTAGTAAATATCAGAGATTGTGTCGATCATTTGGTTTTCAGTATGTAGCTGGAAAGGATGATTAAAGGTTTGTGTGTGAATGTAGTAATGTTGTAGGTTTGTATTGAAAGTTATTATAATGTATTTAGCCATGAATGTATGTTCAATGTGAATGTTTTATATAATGATAATGTCATAAAGCTTTCTTGCAGTAACACTACCATTTCCTCCAATAAGCAATGATGTGTGAATATGTTGTATTGTCTGTGAATGATGCATGATGCAATACTCTATGAAGATGGGTTGAAATGCATGATATTATATTCTATGAAGATGGGTTGATATGTGATTCGTTTAAGATGATGTATGAGTTGTTTTCAAATTGTAATGAGCCTTAAAACTATCATGTTAGTGTGGTGTAAAGATAAGTTTGACATGTGTCAAGGTGACTAATTAACTCTTTAATCTTGTGCCTATATCAACCTTTGAACAAAGGTTGAAAAATATATAGATCTTCTTTGTTTATGTGATAGTTTTGTGTATGTTCATCCACTTTTATCAACAATAGTAAGGACAAATGTCAAATAATCGAGTATTTATCCTTGTGTTTGGTGTATGGTTTGAGTTGCAAACTATTGGATAGGAAATTGTATTCTTATTATAATATGGGTGAAATTGGAAACAATTTGGGTCTCATTCAAAATGAGTTCTTTTAGTGTCCACAAAAAGGATGTACTTCAAGGGTATAAAATGATTTTTTTTTTTGATTTGGTGAATTAAACATTTTTAGAGTTATCAAACATAATTTGTATTTCTTAATCCTTTAATTTATTAAAATGTTGACATGTTCCATTTGTACCATTCATTAGATCGTTGTGTGTTGCATAATTATCAATACAAATTTGAAATAACATGATTTTAAAAATTGAACTTCAAAACATAATCGAATAGTGAAATTTGGATTTGTAAACATGAATTAGGACATATGTATCTTGTTTATATAATACATGTACATTTCAAATCTATTGCATCAAGACAAATTTGTTGCATTTAAACCAATGTTATGTAGGTATAGGGGTAGAACAAAGTACCAATTCAAGTATAAGCCCTAATATTTTTTTAAAATACCAATTTAGTATAAGGTCTTGCCAATACTTATACTCATATCAAACCAACTTATATCCTGACTATACATATTAGCTTGGTCTTGGCATCCATTTTATTGCAATTGGTATTCAAACTTAAGGTTTTTTTTTAAAGTTACACCTAGGTCTTGGGTATTGCCTTTGATACTTAGAAATTTGTTTCGTAATGTGCAATTGAGTCCTATATATTTCTCATTAAGGTTAGGTGATTAGTAATGAGGAAAGGGGCGAAGTTGTGAAGTGCAATGCATAGTACCCCTGAGTAATGAGGAAGAAGATTGTCAATGAGCTTCATTGAAAAGCTTGAAATTTAATCTATTGGTCCATTTGAATCTTTTTTATTGTTGTGAAAACATACCAAGATTGAGGTTGATACACCCTAAGTATCAAGTTTAAAAAACCAAAATTGATACTAAATTTTGCATTCACAATCACATTTTTGGATTTGATACCAAATTTATACCTCTTGTAGCCATGTTAGTTACAAACATAAACTCCACCTTGACATTATATACACATTACGACTAGTTTGGTATGTGTAAATTCCGATAGTCACACAACATTGGTTTAAACCTTGTTTTATTGGTTTAAATTTTATATAAAACAAATATGGAAAATATGGATCATTTGATGGGATTCAAAGACATTGGTTATTTATGGTATTAATGTAATGTTGTGATGATGTGTGGCAATTTGGAAGTGATTCAAAATATCAATGAATGTTTTGATGGATTGTTGTGTTCAATTTGTAATACTTGATGTGCTTGAACCAAAATTTTGATTCTAACCTATCAAGGTTTTTTGTATTGATTCTCAAAATTCCTATGTCATGAATTTGATTGAACTTGATAAAAATCTCAAATGGCAATGATGTCAAGATCTCCAAAGAATTAGTTTTATATTTCTTGAAATTGTATAATTCGAAAAATGAAAAATACACCTCTAAATGCACAACAAATGTCAACACGATTAGTTTTGTGTATTGAATTACACTGAGCATATAAAACATTCAAGTTTTAACCCATCACATTTGTTTAAAATGTGCATTCATGTGAAGACATTACTTTGTGATTCCACATATGTAATTTTCCCGTCAATAATTCAACAAAATATCAAATGACTTTTATTTTTAATTAGTAATAACCTTGTTGAATTCAGGGTTGTCACATATGACACATGACGCATCATTTTTGCATCAATTGTCAAATTGGCATCCATTCAAACACATTAGTTTGTTCATTAGTCTCAATGCACATTAGGACATTGACACAATAAAATGTTCCATAATAATTTTTATTGTTGATGTTTATTTATTGCACATCAAAAATTACACACATTGAAAGACTAACCCTTGTGTATGATGCTAGTCATAACTAGTTTCGTTGCCCTATATATGGTCAACCTAACTACCTACAATAATCCTAGCCCCATAGGTAGGTCCTTCTCTAGGTAGGTTTTATATAGGTTCTTAAGTAGCCTTTTAAATAGGTCTCTAAGCAACCCTCCATGTAAGCCCTAAGAATTTTCAAAGGTAGTCGACAAGATTGACTTTAAGCTAAATAAAGCTCACATGCTATGTAAGATGTTTTCTTTCAAAATTTCTAGATTTATTTTGGTTTAATAAGTGAGGAAAGGTGACCATTTTGTAATACAAATATAAAATGTGTTGTTTAAAACATACCATGCCAAATGATAGATGCTTCCACTTTGGGGCCCCTTTAATTGATTACTTGGGTATGCAACAAATTAATGTTTGAATATATGTCCCTTGATATTTATGAAAGTGTTAATAGAGTTCAAGGCTAAATATAATACAAAATTGTGGAAAGTACATTAAAAGATCTTGTAAACTTCCCTCACCTCTTTTTGGTCCAAATTTTAGACAAATTTGTTCATGCTTTTAACATTTTCTTATACATCATAGTTTTTAAAAACATGCTCAAATCTTAATGTTGTATATGCATAATTTCATATATTATGTAATACATTTAAGCTAACATGTACCCAAATGTATATATTTTTTCATTTTATCTAGTCCATTCAACTTCACATATAATTCTGAAAATTGAATATTTATTTATATATAAGAGATTAATAAATAAAAATGACTTATGTTATTATGAAGAAATCAATGGTTCAATCTAGTTATTTGTCGTGGTATTATTAATTCTCCCACTTGAATTTACTCTAATTTGAATGACGTGATCATGGAAAAGTTAGCCCAACCATTGCACTACAATCCAAGACATGTTCTCAAATGTTTTATTTGACAACCCTAATTGTGCAAGCTATAATATGGTGTTAAGCAAGCTTATCCTTTCCCTATGCATAAACAAAAAGCATGTATTACATCAATGTAGATCTAAAGGTGAGGATGATATGAATACACCAAGAGCAAATAATGATTATTATAAGAAACACATAAATGTATTTTACTAATACATGATATTATAGATGTCAAATACAAACACTCAACCTATCTTAAATGGAATTAAAGTTTCAAGATGATCCAACCACATTTAGCTAAATATTAACAAAATGTTTAATTAACTAATGATAGTTTTGTCATACAAATTGAACAGGGCAAAACTCAACTAGGGTCAATTCACATGTGATGAATAGTGACACCTTTCCGTAACCCTTGACAACATCACACAAGTTAGTCTGGGTGTAAATGAATTCCTTGTGTCAACTTTTTTTTTTGACGAGATGGTTGCCATTGAGATTTATGGCCAATCATTGCATAGGTAGGGCTAATGGAATTGTTGATTTGAAAAAAAAAATTCCATGGAACAAGTATTTATAATGGATTACATTTCTCTTTAATTTGATTTGCAATCCAAAATCAATCAATATTATTTTGATGAATTTCACTTCATTATTGGCACACAAATTGATGGTAGATTTTTTTTCCCATTGTGCCATTCATTAGGACTTTTCTTAATTTCATGTTTTTAGTGATCATTACACAAACATTGATTTCAACTTTTTTTATTAGGTTGAATTTTGGATCATGAATCCAACAATCCAATTCAACCATTTCAAATGCATTTGAGTCAATGCTCACATTATATATTGTTGAATTTTTGAATAATTTGTCAACTATATGGTTGCTGTAATTATCAACATATTCTCTATGTGTACATAACATGATTGCATGTACATCTAAATGGGATAACAATCTATCTAGAGGTATGATATTTTTTGACAAACAATGATCTCTTTTTAAGTTGGTTGTTTATTTCTCATGGTGTTTAGAAAATTTAAGTAATCTGAATCATGAGCATGGCATATATATGATTGCAAAAATAATGTTGGCTTAAATTCCATAACATTGACTTTTTGATGAGGCACATGTCACACACAACATTGTCATCATTGATCTAGTGGTGGCAAATTGGCAGCAATTGTGCTAGATCCCCAACAAGTAATAGAGTTTTATATGAAAATGAATCATAATTTTGGACATTGCTTTATTTTATTCTTGTGTAAATGGAATTCAACATTATATTGGTTAGCAATGACATTTCTAGTGCTACACTTGACAAGTCTCCAATGTAATAGGGTCTAGATATGGATGGTTTTGTAGAATGATATCAAACAAATGTTCCATTTTCAATGCATCATACATGTTTTGTTTAAAATATTTTTCCACATAATGTCTAAGAACATCAATATCATCTAAAAACCCTTGAAGCTTGCATTCCATTATGTATGATCCACCTAATAACAAGCTTGAATCTTTTCTAAGAGGCACATGTTGGAGTAAGATGTAAAAAAAAATGTTTGGGCTCATGTATAGGATTGTGTTATGTGAAACACTCTATTTGGTTGTTTTTATTTGGGTTTTTTTTGTATAATAGATATTCCCAAACATGTTATAATATCTTTAACGGATGTCACTAGTTTTGCCAAAATCATTGCTAATATGAGTTTTAAATGCACGTTGTTGACATTTTGTTAGCCTAATCACTTGGCATTTCTAGTGTCTATATTCAATATGCCATTTGGTTCAACTTTTATGGTGTGTTTTCAATAGATAATATGGCCAAAAGGAGGATGTTATTATTTGAATATTCAAGTGGGCACCCCATATCAAAAATAGAGTGGGATGAGAAGGAACAACATTTTGATCACAATGTTTCAATCGAAAGTATTCCCACCTATTGGTACTTATGTTGACTTTTGCATGACTATCAAGGTTAATGTCATAAGGAAATCCATATTTACAATGTTTTGAATTTTTGTAACATCTTTTTGGTTGACATGTGTAATTGTTTTCTTAACACAAATTTGAGTAGTTCATTTTGGTGAGATGTTAATGGTTGAATGAACTTGTGATTCAATTCATCATATTCAACAAGCCCATACGTAGTAATTTCATTTGTTACTTTGTCAACATCATCTATACATATCCATAGATGGTCTATGTTGGACTTCATATCAACAAAGTGGTGTTTAACACATTCAAGAATCCCATTTTGGCAAAATATGTAATTGTTCAAGAGTGCCCATACTCTTGTTTGGAACAAATCGGCATATTCAAGGGGGCAATCTTTGCATGATAATTGTTCATTTACTAATGATAACATGTGTTTAAAATTGTTTATGTCATTCCATCTGAACTCAGGATTCATTTGAAATTAATGTAAAAAAATATGAAGTAGCCTTAGGTTATCAACCATGGCCATAAGGTTGCATAGTTGGGAATGATGCCAATTTGGGGAACCAAGCAACTTATCTAGTATGTTGAATCTTAGAATGTGATCAACTCAATCTCCATTTAACATGGATGATTTTTTTAGTTTCAATAGGCTTATGTCTTATTCTAAACATGTTTGTGAGGTATATTTATCAATTGGATTGTTTGGCAAAAATCATACATGATGAGTAAATATGATTTGAACAATGTGAATGCAATGAAAAAACATTGCTTTTGATATCTAAGGTACTTATGTATTGAAATTTTCCCATCATATGTTCCATTCCCTTGTGGAAATAGGAAGGGGAATAACATTACTTCCATTTAGTGATATTAGATTTGTTAGACTATAACAAGTTTTGTTTTACATCAAATTCCCTACATACAAATGGTCTTTATTTTTTGCACAAGTGAGTGAGGTTTATAGAATTGATAAACATGAGCCATGGTGCTTGCATTTTCATCTTCATTGTTATCAATTTTATGGCCCATCTCATGATTAACTATGATTGATTTAACAATCTCAACTGATAAAGCGCAAACACATGCTTTTGTTGTCTTGTTTTTAAAAGTTTTTTTATAACTTGAAACAAAGATTGCATGAGTGGTTTTTTTGTAAGAGAGGAAATATCTCATCCATCAAGTTTCCAAAAAAAAATTCTTCATCAAGGAATTCATCGCTTGAAAGAATAAGATTATTTTACAAACTTGAATCAATTACTTGGCCTAAAAAAAACCATATTTGTGTTCATCAAGAGGTATGGATATGTGTAGAAATGACAATAGTTGGACCTTAAGGGGGTGTGCTTTTAACAAGTCTTTCATGTAGTCTAATGTGTGATAAACAATATGAGGAAATTGATGTGCAATAATATCAATATGTCAATTGCATGTTGTAGAAATGGACATTTTGGAACAATCTTTAAACATTGTATGACGAGCCATCAAAATGTTGGTTATTTCGTAACACGTACAACCTCTTATTGGAATATCATCTAGATTGAATATATTTGGAATTGTTTTTAAGGTATGTGAAAAATTATACAATTTCATGATGCCACATATTGCACATGGACGCATGTTTGAAAAATGGAAGAGAATTTTTTGTTGAATTCTTGATCAAATTTGGGGGTTGTCTCCCAACTAGTTGCAATAGGTTTAAAATCAAAAACTTCCATAATGTTTGAAAATGGGTTTGGATACAAAACTTATGAAATTCACATTCAATTTGCTCACATTTATTTGTCATTGTGGAGATCTTTATAATGTTTCAAATGTAGTATTCTAAATTATAACATATTTGTTCATGTGGTAGTTGATTTGGCCAAGACATGATCATTTTTTATAATATTATTAATTCACTTTTATACATGAGAACAAACATGGATGAAATTATTAAATTGGGTTTACAAAGAAAAACTTTTAGTCGAAGAAATTTGAGAATTTATGACTCATCTCATGACTGATTTTTTTAGTTATAAATGACATGAAGTTGTTTTGGATCCACGTTATATGAGATGTAGACCTACTATGAAAATCCTAGGCTAACATAGCCTAGTAGGTGTCTTAAGCGCTTCCCATAGGTAGAAAAACCAAAACTAAAATAGGACCCTAGGTGGGCTAACTAGGCAAGCAATTTGGGTGGTTATAGGATGGCTTTGACCTAGGTTTAAATGAGGATTTGAACCCTTCACCTCCACTTTGATGGGTCAAAATTTAACCATTGCAACAACTTTTTATTTGTGAAATACTACATGTCATCACATTTTCATAAATATTTTTTATATCCTACATCCTTGTAACTTATTCAACCTACCCTAATTAACATATCCTAGTCTAGATAAGCCTAGGTAAACTAGGATGACATAAGCCCTATCTATGGGTTGCATAAGTGATAAAGTGCCTACTGTAAAAAAACACAAACCTACCTAGGGGCTATGTAGGGTCCTACATTGAACAACCAAAAATATTGCAATCCAATGAAAATCTTACTCCAAGAATATGGCCTTCGTTGATATTTTAGGAGGAGGATGTGATTGGCTTACCAAGAATACACTTGCATTTTTAGTCCACCATTTTATTGATTTGTTTTTCATAGAAGCTTGCATATTTATTAGAAAAATGAGGATGAACAATAGAAAACACATGTTCATGTCATGCTACTATTAGACTTTTCCAAATCAAGGGCTACCACTCCAAGACCCACATTCTCCAAAATCGCTTGGAATACAACAAATAGAAATTGAATTGGCAATTTGGAAGGCAAACACGAAATGCATTTCTTGGGTTTTTATTAATAAAGGGGGTTGCTTCTCCCTCCCAACACAAGGCTAATGTTCTCTTAGATGTCTCCAAGGATTATGGAGGGGAAATAAGAATAATGACATGCAACTTGCCTTGTTTGGAGTAGGCAACATTTTGTCTCAAAAAATGACAACTAGAAGTCCACATCATTATGTCCTCCTTCACATATGTCATTTGGATGAAATATAATTTATTAAATAAAACCTTTTTGTTTCCACCCATAACATTATCATCTATCAATAACATAATCAATTAATTTATGATCTTATTTTTCTTTTCAAAGTTGTATTATGGTCATAGTCATTCATGGAGGCATTTAGGACTTCTAATCATGGTTTTATTGGTTTTAGAATATAAGATTCCTTTTAGTGTTAAATGAAAAATACATATTTATTATAGGCCATTCCCAAATTTCAAAACAACAAAAAATGTTCATAATTATTGTAAACCTTTCCTCAAATTTGGAACTAACAAAAAATCGTACTAATGACAATGAATTGTATATAGTAAGGAAAAACTTTTGGGTTGTTTCGATGAAAATGTATCCAAATATATAAATATTATTATAGCATGTCAAGTTAATAATAATTTATTAAAGCTCCCTATATAAAGTTTAAAGTTGGATGGTAGGGGTAACATAGATTGTATGTAATATGAATTGTAGAGGTTTAAAATCCAAATGCTAAAACACACACCTTGTAGACATATGCAAGTAAAAAATCAATAATAAACTTTGTGTCAAGTAGTAATGGTTAGTTGTTGGTTACTTAAAACTCTAGGCACTAGTGGTTAACATACAAGTTGTCTATTGTTTGTTTATTCCATCAATTTAACCCCATAATACTTTTTACATGTTGGTTGTGATCATAACATTTGGTTGAAAAAACCAAATTATTATTTTTTGTGGGGGGTGGGTGTTTGGTTTGTGATATTTAAACTACATGTTTGAATAAGGAAAGTTGCAATGGACCTATAATATGAAAATAGTTGTTGGTAGCCTTGTCCCCTATCGGCCATTAACCAATAAATCAAATGAACTTAAATTGTATAGCTCTAAAAAAGTGTGGGATGGATATTGTTGTTACCTTAAGCTTTTTGTAATCTAGTAAACACATGTTAAAGGGGGTTCATATTAGGAGTTTGTGTTCATCCCAAAATGTTGGCCTAAAATGCACACTCTTCATTTAACCCCCATTTCATTTATTCAACACAACAATATGAATTTTGAGCTTACCAAGCTATGAAAGAAGATGCCAAAAATTGTATTTTGCAAATGATATTATATCATGCATTCCACAATTAAAAAGATCCATTTCTAGACATTTGAATAATTGAAGATATTATATTTATCACTTGTATAACAACATTTGTTTGGAATATTTAAACATTTTTTTGATTTAAAAAGGGATGGTGTCATTGACTGATGAAAAGTTTAATCAACTTTACCCTTTTGCATTGTAAAAAAATGATATCATAGTTTTAAAATCTTCTTGCATGAAAATCCAAACACAACTTACAAATGGTAGTTCTTGAAATAAAGAAAACACACATGAATTATAGAAAGCTTGAATTCAAGCCTAACCAAGTCCTACATAATTGAGGTTTTCTATATGAAAGGTTTTCATTTCATTGCATGTAAGAAAACCATTATGCACTTCTATGTTTTTCAAACCTTGCAATACATAAGCAAGTTAGTTTATAAATGACAAATTTCCCTTCTTATGCACAATAGGATAATTTTTTAAAGTAAGCCACCATAAAAATATTTTTAAAAAAAATTCAACATTTGAATCACCCATCCATGGTACATAATCCCATTATCATTTTTCATGGTATTGTTTAAACATGATTTCTTGGGGAGAATTCAAAACTTTTATAAACAAAAAAATAAGATTAAAAACCAAATATTAATAAAAAACAAAGAAGCAAAATGAACTTTACTCAATCAGTTCCCAAATATAATTTATCATGTTGAATCCATTATGTGGAAGCAATATGCAATAAATTGTTCGAATGTTTAAAAACAATTAGGTTGAAGATTTAACGATATCTAAATTTGCATAAAGAATCACCATCCATCACCTAATATCATTTTTTCCCCCGTAAAACAACATTGACAATGCTAGTTTTGCTTGAATATGATGTTATGTTGAGGACCTTTAAGTGTATTCATGATTGGGGTACTAAAAAAGATTGACATGTATTTAAAGGACTACAAAGGACAACTTTGGATTTTTTTATCTTACATTATTATAGTTTTAGTGGATTGTTGTAAGCCAATAGATAAAATGATGTCTTGTTAAATTAATAAAAATATTTAAAAATAATTTGGATACTATGTAAATATTATTTTGAGTCCTACAAAGTAACTATATCAAGTTTTTAAACTACATTTTTTGAAAAAGGAATCAAAAGGAATGCATAAAGTCATACAATTGATTTCAAACTTTTTGTACAATAAAAACATGGCCCTTTCTATGAAGGTACATGTTCATTGGATGAACTTTATGAAAAACCAAAACATACAAAAACTTCAAAGTTTTTAAATTTTGAAGGAAAGAGCTACAAGGCAAAGTATTCATTTTTTTTAATCATTTGACAAAAAAATTGCATTCAATGGGTCCAAAATGTATAGCTTTAGGTGTAGGTCACATGTGTAGGAAATAATCTTGCCAAAAAAATGTTTGGTTGTCCATTGAAACTCATTTTGAGATTTTTTTTGCCGAAATCTAACTATAAACCAAAATATTGATGCACAATTATGTATGAATGTGAAAATTCACCACCCATCACATGAATTATCTTAAATTGGACTATTCAATTTCTCTCACTTAAATTTGTTTCAAATAAATATTATTTGCAAAAAATAGCCCCACAAAAGTCATGGGGTCTTTTTTCCTTTTTTGGAACCCCAACCATGAATAAGCCCATTTGCAACAAATAAACTTATAATCTTAATCAAATTGAGCATAAACAATAGAAAAAAATAATGTTGGCTAAACACTTAGATGTAATCAAACCCATAAAAACATTATTGCCGAATTGTAATCATGCACGATAATATGGTGCAACTTCAACACATGTTTGTAAAAAGGTTAATGAATTTTGAAAACTTCTTAAATTTTGTGTTAAATTTTTGATGAATCATGAAAGGCAAAACAATTATGAATGAAAATATAATATATTTTGATGTATAGTGTTATCCATCACCCTTTCATCAAAGTTTTAACAAAGTTAGTGAATGTAAAAAGAAATCCAAATACAAGTTGGTACATTTTTGTTTATTTTTATTTCAATTTGTTGAAATTGAAAATCATTACACACAGACAATGTAAACAAAAACCTATTGAGGTTGACGTGTGGGAAAGTAAAAAAGAATAATTTATTGTTTATTGTTTGCCCCTCATAAACAAATTGTGCTCACAAAATTTCCACATAACTTCAAATAGGTCATTCTAAATATTCAACGTGCCATAACATTTATTTTGCAACAAGTAGTTTACAAATCCCTTAAATAGAATATTGATATGACTATGGCCCTTATTGGGTCATAACTACATTGGAAATTTGGCAAAACACATACACACACAAACTGAGATTTGGAGTTTAGACCAATGTTCCCTTTTTTCAATATTTGATTGCACAAAAGTGACAAAAGGATTATCTTTGAGTTAGATCCTAACAAATTTTCCATATCATTTAGACCCTATTTTCACAATTATTGTGGTCACATTTAACAACATTCAAACTATAACTATCATGACATATTTGTCAAAATATCAAATCTACCATTATCAACACATCACACATGAAGGATAGAAGTTTTCAAATTTTGATAGAAAGTTCATTGAACAACTTACATACCATACAATGATCCATTGCTATGAAGCAAATTTGCCAAAAGGGGATCTAAGCCCTTGTCTTTAGTCCTTTTCTTAACTTCCTCACACAAGTGTGTAAGAGCACATTTTGAATGCTCTAGGCACACACTCCAAATTGGAATTATTAGCTCAAAATGAAAATTGTGCTCAATACAAATTGATATTTGAGATAGTGGAACACATTACCATTCAAGAGATATGGCACATACAAGTTAACTTGGAGCAAAATGTAGCAACAACATTTTCTTGAACACTTTTTGAAAAATTGAAACAAGCCCAATGGCTGATAGGTCCACCATTCACCATTTTTTGCAAATTAAAAAAATATCGATTATTAATAAAAAGTAATGTTGTACCCATTGATAAATTAGCACTACATCTTAGGTCACCTACTATTTGGACCAACACTATAGGAAATTTAGTGACATTAACACCATAACGTGCCAATAGATGGTTAACATCCTAAAAGATGGTCACATCATGCATTCTTTCTTTCTCCCAGTATCATGATATTTGAGCTACAAAGTCACCCAAAAGAGAATAAAAATCAATTGCAATGGGTTAGATTTAGTAGGTGCTTGTCAAATACACAAGCATGTGGTGAGAAAAGACAAACCTTATATTCCTTGTCTGCTATGCATCACCATTTAATAGCCATTCATAATGTCCAATACATAAAACCACTTTATGGTTCCTCAATTCCTTTATAGATTTTCTTTCAATGATGCAATGATGAGTCCAAATCCCATTCTCCATGAATGAGAATTTATTTGAACTTTATGTTTTAATCTATCACAAAGGTAAATATGACATGAATATGTGAAAGATTTTGAGGATTTTGACCAAACCTGAAATGAACATTTGAGATTTTCTAAATCTCTTTGATTCTAGATTCTAATAGGCACCAATAGAAATGAAATGTTTTGTTTTAAGAACAATTCAAACTCTAGGTAGTTGAACCACTTATGAATGGCACGAGGAAGAGATGATGTTTTTAGAAAAACTTGAAGATGAGCAAGAAATAATGCATTTTACAAGTATTACTAAATAATAATAAGGCATTCACATAGAAAATTTTCACCCACAATTAGAAAAGTTCAAAACCAACTAGCATTATAAACTACAATTCAATATTTCAAAGTTTGTAGAGTAGGTATGATTTTAAACCAACTAAAAAAACCACAAATAAAGCAATATACTTGTCAAAAGCACAATACAACATCTTGGACTCTTCATGTTGTAAGGATTTTTCTTTTCTACCAAAATTCACCACATTTGCAGAGGCAAATGCATATGTTAGAGCATGGAAAAAACCCAAAAAGACAAGTTTGTTGAAAGACTAACAATAGATCCATGCCTTTGACATTGTAAAGTGTTTATGGAGAAGTTCAACATCCTTTATATTGATCAAGAAAATTCCTTGTCCAAGTCTCAAACAAGAATAATTCTTTAAAAAAAAATTCCTAAAGGTCTCAATTCTTGGTAAGTTTATCAATTTTCTATAATCTATATTTTAGAAATAGATTTATGGAATCTATTGAACAAGCCTAAACTATTATAGGAGAAATGAAACATATTATTGTTGATAAATTTAACCTATTATCTAACTAATTTATGCAAGAACAACAATCATCATTTAAATTGGAAGAGATTAAAGTGGGATTAGAGAATAATGATGCAAACTCATAACTCTCAACCTACAAAAAAAGAATTCTAATAGAAGTACTACAAAGTGATGTATTTAGTTTATAAAATCATTTACATTCAAAACTTGAAAGTTTATGTAGGTCAAAGTACAAACCCACAACATTGGCACCATCAACATATGAAAAATCCACCTACTATAATGAAACAAGATGTGTTAAAATATAAGCCTTTTGAATAGAATTTTAGATTAGAATTGTTACATGATATAATTGAATCACAAAATATAAATGATCTTTGCGCTAGAGGTAAGAATGGTTACAATGTAATGAAAGGATGTCCTACATCTAGTTTGCAATATCAATTTTCAAATCTAAAAACATCATAAATAACAAATGGGTGAAAGCATGATCAAGTATACATTTCATGATCCTTGTCAAGAAAAGTGTAAAGTGCCATAAATCAAGCCTTAACATATTAAAATTTTAACATTATTTAATTTAATGATCAATATGAACATATTATTTGAATTTATGTGAATAGTATTGAAGAGTCACATGTTTAAAGTAGATTTAAGTAGATTTTTTAAAAATGCAAGTAGAATTTATTTTTTAATGGGTTGTCCAAAGAAACAAAGTAGGCTTCAAGTAGATGAAATATTGAATGTTTTTACTTTCTTGGTTAATGGCCATCTAAAATTTACTTATGTGCTATCAACTTCCAAAATAAAATAAAATAAAATAAAATATATCAATATTTTAATGTAAAAATATTTTTGAACACAATTCCACTAGTGAATTTCAAAAATACTTTTGACCTACTTTTAGTACATTAAAGTTTTCCAAACTTTGTATACAACATAGTACAAATTCAATATTGTGCACCATGATGGTTTGACAATGTTGAAAAGGGTTTGACTCTACTTTCTTGCATTTATGTGTAAAAATATGATTGTAACTATTCATAGCCACTTTTGTTGTATATTTGATCATGCTTTCACCTAGATGTTAAAAATGTTGAAATGTTTTTGGGACCACTTTGTTTCTTATCCTATGCCAAATTTCCTTGATCTTGAAATAACTTTTGAAACATATTTGGGTATCATGGTATCTTCCAAGCCAAGCTTGTTAAAGTTATGATGTTAGCAACCCCCTTCAAGCTAATTTGGGTGCACAATGCATGAGCTCATTTAGAGATGATATAACTCTTAACATTACAATCACCAATCCAAATTTCAAGTGCAAGATGCAAAATCCAAAAATAGACATTACTCTTGGTATGATAATCCAACTATGATATTGAGTAAGAATGTTGATGAGTTAGAAACCCATTGTCAATTCCCTTTTAGAATAGTTTGCTTGCACAAATCTATACAATAGATTGTCATTCCATAAGTTCCTACTTTTCACTTGTAACTAAATAGATTACAAGTAACAATTGTGTCTTCAACAAAAAATATTTATCAAAATAAGGTGGTTTTAAGATGGAAACTAGCCATTGCAGTGGGCTTCATATAAACACAAGATGGTTTTGGAAAGACTATGCATAGCCTAGTTGTCAAATTTTGGAAGTTTTTCTCAAGTGGTTAAACCCCTACTTGAATTCAAGCCATGGTTATAGAATTAAAAAATTGTTGAAAGTGACAATGGCAAGATTGTTTCATGTACAAGGAACCATGCACATTGGCTCAAGTAACGTAACCTATCTAAAAAATGGCCAAAGTCGGGGTACGATTTGAATATGTGTAAAATTTAGCTTGGTCTTGAGCACTTTACATACTTTCCTTAACCAATTGAAAAGTATGTTGTATGGTGGTTATCATTTGATTAAGTCCTTCCACTTTAGAGGTGCATGTTGAAATAAAAAGGGAGTTAAACACTCTTGACCATAAGGGGCATAAAATGGGTTGGTTTTAATGGAAGAATGCCAACTTACACAATAAGCAAATTCCATTAGAAATAGGTATTGCTCCCATTATGTTTATTTATGCTCTACATAATTCCTTAATATATCTTCCAAAGTATGATTGGTTCTTTCTATTTGTGCATTTGTCTCGAGGTGATAAGCACTATTCATTTTAATTTGGTGCCCAAAATTTTGAGCAAGGTACCCCATACTTGGCTTACAAATTTTCAATCCTAATCACAAATAATTTCTTTTGGCAAACCATGTAATGGAAAATTTCACAAATAAATAGTTTTGCCACATCAATGATTGACATAGTGGATTTGGTATGTATAAAATGGGCATGTTTTGTGAGTCGGTCAATGACCACAAAAATACTATCATGTTTTTTATAGTGGAAATCCCACTATAAAGTCCATGTTAATGGACACCCACTTGTTATTAGGAACCCCCAATGGTTGTAAAATGCATAGGGTCTTAATCTACTCCACTTTAGTTATTCAACACATAAAACATTTTTCTACATATTCTCATACATCCCTTTTCATGCTTGACCAAAATTATTTTTTATTTTTAATCATATAAGTTTTCTAAAATCTCAGGTGATTGGCTATTGGGATGTTATGACAATCATAAAGAGTTTTGGCACAAAAGTCATTAAACTTAGGGATACATACCCTAATGCCATAATATAAAACCCCACCATCTAAAGTGTATGCTTAATATTTTTGAAATTCTTCATGGGTTCTATGTTATTTTCAATTTTCTCGTAAAGTTTTTTGAACCATTGGTCTTTACAATATTTCTTTATTTCTTACCTCATCGTGTTTCTAACCATGGAAATGGCATTAGCCAAGGGACGATGGGAAAGAGCATTAGCCACAACATTCTTTTTGTCTTTCACATATTACATTGACTAACCAAAATCAAATTGTTGTAATATTTCCACCCACCCACATTGCCTTTTACTTACATTATGTTAGGTGGTTAGATATCCTAAGCTTTCATGGTTAGTCTCAATTGTGAACTATGTTCCTAACAAATACTGATTCTAAAATTTCAAAACATGAATTACAACCAACAACTTTTTTTCATGGGTGGGGTAGTTCAATTCTATAGGAGTTAAGTTTCTATATTCATACGCAATTACTTGCCCCCCTTGCATTAGCATTACACTTGTGGTTAGGTCACTACCACTGGTACATAATACTAGCCCCCCCATCTTGGGATTAATAACTCCCAGTATTAGGGCATTTTTCAAGTCTTGAAAATTATGTTCACAACTAGGGTTCCATTGGATACCCTAGGAGTTGATTTTCCACTTTAACATATCAGTTAAAGGTCTTGCAATTTGGGCAAAGTTTCTCACAAAACGCCCATAATAACTAGCCAAACCCAAGAAGCTTCTCACTTTTGTTTTATCCTTGGGGGTTGGCCATTCAACCACAGCCTTAATATTTCTAAAGTCAATTGCTACTCCTTTGTTCAAAACTACATGTCCAAGGTAGTTTACTCGGGGTACACCAAATTCACATTTGTTCATTTTGGCATACAATTGGTTGGTTTTTAAGACTTCAAATATAGTCCTTAAATACTCCAAGTGTTTTGTTTTGGATTTGGAATAGACCAAACTATCATCCATAAACACTAGCATAAACCTTCCTAGATACTTCTAAAACAAGGAATTCATCAAAGTCATAAATGTGGTTGGGGAGTTTGTCAATCCAAATGACATCACCATAAATTCATAATGCCCATAAATAGTTTTGAAGGCCATCTTAGGAACATCTTTGATATTTCACATGGATATGATGGTAGCCACTTCTAAATTTTATTTTGGAAAAGATCATGTGGTTCCATGTAGATGATCAAGATCATGAATTCTGGTAATCCAAATTTATTTTTAATGGTAAGTTTGTTCAATTTTTTATAATCCATACAAAGTCTTGAAGTTCCATCCTTCTTTTTCACAAATAGGATAGGAGCACCCCAATGGGATTTACTAGGCTTTATATACCTTTTATTTAGAAGATCATTTGGTTGTTGTTCCAATTATTCGTATTCAGCAAAATAGAATCAATAGGGGGTTCTAGAGGGGTTTTGCATTTGACATTAAGTCAATTGCATGGTCAATTTCCCTAGTTGGCGGTAAGCCATGTAAATCTACATGGAAAACATCAAAATATTCTTTTAAAACTTTCCTTGCAATTTCACTCAAACCATTATCATTCACAAGTTCATTTATTGGCTCGTGCACACTTATGGTAAATAGTTCCACATCCTTATGTACCCATTTCTTAAATTGTTTGGCAATTTGTATAAAGGTATTACGTAAGGTTCACATACATCTACGTTCAAAGGTAAATCCATTAGGGTTTGTGCCACAAACCAACTCGCGTTTACACATTACCCATGCATCCACTAGGTCTAGCCATTACATGTCTAAAATGACATTGTAGATGCTTCCTAACCAAACTTGAAATTTGGTGTAGGTTGCCAAATCTTGGAAATTGTATTAACACATCTTTCATGAAAATATTTGTGTTACGGGTAACAAAATCCTAGATGGATCCATGGTTTCAATGGAGTGGCCAAAGCTAGTAGCAAAAATCTCAAACATTGAATTGTGGGTACTACCAAGGTCCACCAACACCAATGTAGGCCTCCCAACAATTGTACCCCCTCAATGTTGATCATTGTAGGGTTATGTGCCACCATTTGTTCCAATATGGTTGTCAATATTTGGATAGGTCCCTTATTTTTTGCCCCATGGGTTTTTTGTTTATCCGTCTTCCTTACCTAGGTTATTAGACTAAGGCTACTACTTGACGAGGTTTTTTTGGGAATTAGAAAGATCGATGCTTAGGTTCATGGCATGATAGACACAAACCTTTACATTTATGGTCTTCTTGTTCTTTCTTATTAAGCCTAGGTGGGGTCTTCGATGTTGGACCCACCCTTAGCTGGGGTTTCCAAACCTTGTGTAACTTTTTCCATTTTCCCCTATGGGCATGGGAATGGGGGGTATTAGTTTTTGCCCTAAGCATTCTGTCCATGTTTTTGAGTGTTTCCTATAAGTTTTACTACGGGTTTCAAAGTTTATGGCTAGCTTATAAGCCTTAAAAAGAGTCTTGGGATTGTAGGCCTTAACCATAAACTTAATATGGTCATCCAACCCATTCACAAAAATGCATACCTTATCCAATTCCCTTCGAGAAAAAAAATAGATGACGCATGTGTGAAACTTTTGTTTATATTCCACGAGGATAGCTTGTGCACAAATGTAAAGCATGAACTTGCAACTTGAAGTTTAATGTAATTTTAATCCACCTACATGGATGAATGTGTCAATAGATGAATGATTTTATATGGATAAATGTCATTTTTGCATGGATGAATTTCATTTGAGTTGGATTAAATAAATAAATCATTGGATGAAATTCATGCATGATTATAAAATGAATAAATAAATAATTATTTATATTAATTTTCATTTGTTGTCCAAGTATTAATATCTCAAAGTTAGATGTCATTTAAAAATGATGGATAACGTAAATATGATGATGGGACCAAAATAATTTTTAAAATTTTGTTTAAAAATCATTTTCATCAACAATGTTAAGCAAAAAAAAAAAAAATTGTCATGGGAGGAATGTTAACCCACCCCCCCCAATTGTTGTCAACAACGTTATATATGGGTGTTTCCAAAATTAGAGCACTTTGAAAATAAATAATTATTAAAAACAACCTCATTGTCATCTATGATAGTAGGTTGTTTGAAGAAAGTTAATTAAGGTGCTTGAAATTGAATTTTAATTTATCAAAAAAACCCATTGTTATCAATGACAACAAGTAGTTTAAAGATATTTAAAACGTTCAAAACCCATCATTGTCAACAACACTAATTAGATTTGATGAAAGTTGTGGCACTTTCAAAGAAGAATGAAAAGAATCCCATGTTGTGATCCATGACATTTATAAATAGGTTTGGGGGGAGTTGTAACACCTTCGAAGAGGAAAAAAAATCAGTGTTGTCAATGACACTAGGTCAACTTGCCCAAAATATATATATATAATAAACAACAATCGTGGGGTGGATGTTAACATGATAATAGTAATATAATTAAGACATATTGAAAATAATGGCATTTAAAACTATAGCCGTCAAATACATTTATGATAAAATTTACATTATATTATTCAATAAATGTTATATCATATATAATTAAATTGTGTTTCATGAAGTTCTAATTAATTAACACTAGGGGAAAAAAGTATCATTGATAAGAACTTAATGATAAAATTAAATGTTCATCCATAATTTTGATAGAAGTTTTATATATTACAAACATGTAAATTCAATTAATGTTTTTCATTCATAAATTGGATGATTGGAAAAGATCATTCATCCATAATGAGGATGAATGCTTACATTCATCCCCATCTTTACTTATAGGTTTACATGTATAACATTCAAATTGTAATTAAATTATTGGATTTTACTTGCATGTGTATAAGGGAAAATGCATTTTATCATTTCAAATTCCAACTTTAGGTTTTAGGCTTAGGCGGTACGTTTCATGCAACGATTTGCCTCTATATTCCACTATGGTTATTCAATATTGTTTTAGTTGGATTAGCTCTTCTTTCATATATACGAATATAATAATCTCTAGCATATATTGAGCAGTAAATATTCGTTTAAATTTTGACCAAGTATTCATTGGTGGTTGTTTACAAGCTTCGTGATCCATTTTCACTTATCCCCACCATACCTTGGTTTTACTTTGTAACATCACCATGGCTATCCTAACTTGTTCTGGCTTTTTGTAATCCTCACCAAATAATTATTCTAAAATGTTTAGGAATGATATGAGCTCTTTAGGGGTCGTATTATCCTTGCCATGAACATTTGAAGGTTTAACCATCTTAGAGATATCCCTATTTGCATTCTTTTGGCATTTGGCTTCTTGTCATTCTTCAAAACTTTCAAGTTCAAAATTAGGCTCCATATCCTGCTCGTGAGGCCAACGTTCATGCCTTTCTACCATATCATGATTGATTAACACCTTAGAAGTTTCGCTCGCACTATGGAGACCAAGGCGTCACAAGTAACGTTGTCAATCCCAAGCATTGATGCTTTTAATTGAGTTTCGAGACTCCCGATTCTCATAGACAATATCTGACCCCCAAATGGGTTTTTGTTATCTATTTCATTAGACATAATAGCCCTTTAAACAAACCAAGACATGGCTACCAAAATAATAATAATAATAATAAATGAACCAATAAGAGGTTGTGTTTTCTTATGTGGAAGTGAAAACCATGTCAGCCAACTCTGCCACTTAATTATACTTCGGGTTACCAATAGCTTGTCTATTAGGTTTGTTGTTATGGCTCATTCTACAAATAATAAGGAAAGGAAAAAAACGACTACTAGGATTTTGAAACCATAAAAGGATGGGTATCTTAGGTTTTATTTATTCTTATTTTAATACCACATATAACATACCGCACTATTAATATTGTATTGAGTCTTTGTTCATTAAAATATAATGAAATAAAAAATAAATAAATGAGAATGTAAACTAGGCCCCAATGGGCCCTAGGTTATAGTCCCTTTTCATTAGCCTTGTTGCAGCAACTTTGTTACAATAACCCTAATGTAGTAGCCCTAATTTAAGTGAACCCGGAATGGTACCTATTTTGCAACCTTTTAACCCAACAACACAATAGAAATCCTACACACATGCGCATTTATTTCTTTCACAAAATATGAACAACAAAGTACAAATTTCACCACCCCACCATGAGCATGGAGGCATTTTTCTTTAATGTGTTTATTCTTAATATTCATAAACAAGCTAAAAGGAACTCTTTTATGCTATCCTAAAAGCATAAACGAAACAACATATACCATATTAACATAATGTTTACCATCTAGACCACGCCCTTATTTGGGGTTAAAGTCCTCCTAAGCTAGATGCTAATAAATAAATCTTATTTGCAAATTCCCTAAAAAATGATCACCTTAATTCTAAGGTGTAAGGACCAATAGGCCAGGTGCAAATGTGAACCCCATTGTGAATCACTTAATTATAATTTCCCAACTTCTCAACCAAATGTGAATCACCTTGGAAAAAAATGAAAGGTATTTCCAACTACCAAAATTTATAAATGAGATCTTAAATTTGTTTGGTGCATAAATGACAAAACCATTTCTTGAATGGTACCTTATCCAAAGGCAGTGTAAGGCTTCCCATGTGCCAACCCCTTGAAAACTAATCACACACCAACATGGTGGTGGCCCTTGTAGACTACGCACACAACATACAATGAAGTTTAGTATGAAGAACTACCAAAGATGGGTCAATTTGGTCGTTCACATTGGGAAGATGACATAATGCACAATTATGTAGATGATCCTTCCATATCTTATTATTTTGACCTTCCAAACAACAACACCAAAAGGTAAAACCTTTCGCATATGTAAATTAACATGTAGCGTAATCACATCCAAAGTAGTTAGTGTTGTTTGATATAGGTACACATAATCTTTCAACTTGAATTTATGAACTTAAAGTCGATAACCACCTTCATGAATCGTGGCGTACCAAAGTGTATCCATGAATTTTCCATGACCATGGGCATAACATGTTGAAACAAAATTACACATTGCTCACATGCCTAAAGCCACACATTTGGATCACCCAAATTGATGACAACCATCACCATTACCTAATTTGTCATTTTGACCCTATCACTTTCTTTCAATGACAACTAATGATAATTAAACCACAAGTTTAAGGTATTAAAAACCTTGGCTTGTCCTAAGATGTCAAAAATCTCTTCAAATAAGGGCATGACATACTTGTCCAAACAAGTTTGTTTGTTTGTTGGATGGTAATCCCAACACATGCGATATTTAATCTAATTGCCAAAAATGTCCTTGGTTAACATCATTATTATTGAAGAATACTCACCTTTAAATAGTTCCATTAAACCCATGTCCAACAACTTGTTCAAGCTTGAATTAAAGATTGCTGCACCTCACTAAACACGAAAGGTTTCTTAAAAATTGCAATATCATCTTGTAATACGATCTAAACCCCTAGTCCCATCAATCTACCCAATTCTTTCAAAAACCAACATAATTTTGTAATAATTGTTATGTTATGTGCATTTCATTTCCTATAATTATTGGACCAATCTATTATGAAGTGCATATCACATCTATTGTCAAATTCTTAAATGAAATTATCCAACTCAATGGTGCCAATTGCCCCAAATATTGACAAGGCCCTTTCGTGCCTGCATACATGTCCTCCATATCACACAACAATGACGTGAAAACAAACTTTGAAAATAAATTTATTTTTAGATTTAAAAACTCCCCCTAGATGATGATGAAAGTGGTGGGGTGGTTTAAATTACACCCCATGCTTGGTAAAACCATTGGTGATAATGACTATGTTTTTTATCCTCAGATCCTATGTCTTTTCCATGGTGAACTTTATCCCTAACTTGTGTTTTCACTTTAAAACTTTCAATAAGATTTGTTAAACTTGTTATAACTTAACATAGTTTACTTACAAAATTAAAATATAAACACATAATTAACTAAAATTCATGAGATTGATTTTGGTAACAACATTCCTTGTGTTATAATGAATTTGAATAAATTTTAACCACTCTCAATGTTGCTACAATAGATCATGTTACATATGAAATTCATTAATTACTTTATACAAGGAAAAAAACTTATGTTATCATGTTCATGAAAAACACAAAATGATAACATTTTCAAGCATTAAGTCTTAAATTTTTTATCATCATTCATACGGTTTTGTTTTTGGCATTGAGTTTTTATTTTGTAATCATAAATTAGAAGATGAACAAAACAACCTTATAAATAAATCATTTTAATATAATTATATATATGCAACAAAGTAATTTGAAGCTTTCAATTATCAATATGATATATATAAGTTATCAAACTTTCTCATCACCCAAATATGTCAAATTTTCATTCAATGACCATTCACAAAACAACATACATGACAAGGCCATTATGTAAAACACATGTTCATTTTTCAAATTAATAGTTCAATTAGATGCATTTGATACATAAGTTAAAAATGATGCAATTGAAAAATTATACACTTCACTAAAAAATATAACTAAATAACATTGAGCATGTAATTACTTGTTACATGCATTCTAAGTCCAAATGTGATATTATCCACCACTTACATCCATAGTTTTGTGAGGCACCGAAGTGCCAGGCATCCCCACATGGATTTTGCCTTAATTGGCGACATGTTTGTATAGGACTAATGAGTTATTTTCATTTATAAAGCTTGTAAATTGATCAATTGCCAAGTTATAGCTTGGACATAGAGCACTTAGTAAAATATCCATGTTACTGAAATATTGTCAATTTGTGTATCTCCCTAACCACCTACCTCCTCCATCCAATCACTGGTTCAACTAAAGAGACTTCATGTTCTATTAGATTTTGGGAAAGCAAGTGAGAAAAATCCTAAATACCTAACATGTTATGGATTTCCATGCATCTAACTTAACACGATGCATAGTGAAACCTTGAGATCATCCACTCTCTGTTAGACTACAGAAGATGAATTGATCAGACATTTCTGGCATGCCCACTAGTTCAACCCACATTGAATATAGCAATAGATCTGATTCATATTGTACTGTTGCTTTTAAGCCCTGTTAGCCAAACACATGCACATGAAGACTATGTCAACACATGTGGGTCACTGGAAAGTGCATGTGACTCTGATGCAAAATTCTGCATTGACTCACCTGAGCTTATTGCTCCCACTATTCACCAGACCCAAAAAAGGGAAGAGGCAAGCCCCATCTGCAAAAATTGATCAACACATAGGTATCAATTTGCCAGCAATACAATCCTGTGCACTTGCGATTCACTAGAAGACTGGTGATAACAGTTCAGGATGTAAAATTCCCTGATCACCTATTAATGTGCAGAAAAGGAGGAAAAACTGAAAGGGAAAAACTGAACTAGGAGATAAAAAGTCTTGTATCTCAGGTGAGACCAAGAATCCCAGTCAGATACACAACCCTGCAGTATGCAAATCACAGTTGCATCACAAAGCCCACACAAGTAAACCTCCACTTTTATTATTTGCATGCCATCCAGGAATAAACCTATCCTTTTGGGGAATACACCATTGAAAGGCAAAAATATACCCAGCATTGCTATGTCGAGAGAAGTAGTCATTATCGAGGGAGACTGCCAAAGCCAAGGCTACTGCTCTCTCCAATAATGTCAAACTCCGGGACACTGGTAATGGTTCTGCCTGCCACACCCAACCCAATCAGTCCAGGAACTTACGATTAAACTGTCCAGATGGATACTGGCCAAAAGCTCACAGATGCAAAAAGCAGTGAACCACCACAAACATAGAACAAGTTAGGTCCACCTCTTCAGCAGCAGCCCTTAATTGCTGCATTTCTTGCAGTCCTGAATGAGTTTGTTTGGTTGACAGTAGAGGCTTGTGGTTGTGCAGGGTTTCATTGTGTGCAGTGTACTGAAACCTGCTTCTTGGCAACACATCCCCAAACCGGATCATGTACTGCCCTGCATCTGTCAAAAACTGCACCCATTTTCCATCCTCGCAACCACTGAGTGCTTTCCAAGGCCACATCCATTTCAAGAAGAGTTGAGGTAGTAGCATTTATGCACTGTCCCTACCTTGCCATATTACCTTTACAAGAGCATTGGTAGGAAAATGGTTACTCCAACTGAAAATCTAATCCCCATTGGTAGGTGAGTGAGAGTGATAACAAAAGAGACTTCATCCAGGCTTCATCTGCCACTGACCTCATAACCAAAACCCCTCCAATTACGATCAATTTCAGCTAATCTTCCTTGATTCTGATCCTTCAGAGTAAATGTCCAATGCCAGAACCCAGGATTCTCCACTGCTGCAAACTGTTTGCTCCTGCCAGGGGTATTGCCCTTCATGTTATCACCCACTCTAGACACTTCAAAGTGAACAATATATTTCGACTCTCATGTGAAAGGATCTTCCTTACTTCTACACCTTACAAAAGAGGCAACAGATAGCAGCATAATTTGAACACCACAACAGGACATCTGTGAATAGCAAATGATGATACCCCAAGTAAACGTCATAATTCCGTCTCCAGAGATGCCATCTCCTGTGGCACTCTCCAATCACCTGCACAATTACCACACAACACAATTTGTGATCTGTAGGGCTGGAGGATACATTGCTAAATGTAAGGTATTGAATGAAGGTGCAAAAGCCCAAATCAACATGAGACCATAAGAATTGCAGTTGTAATGACATCAGGAAAGCTAAACACATTGATCACAAACTCAGTACATAACAGGTGCACTGTACTCTTTGCATCTTCAAAGCATAATAATAGAAGGTATGAGGGTTAGTATGTACATTTAGGTGGTAGGTGCACTTACTTTGCCATCAATTTCCACATAGATTGCACTGTTTATGAACCAAATAGGTCTCCGAACCTGGAGCACCCCAAGCAAGACGAAAGTCAGACACCTTGAAGAAAGCAGCTTGGCATCCTGTAACAGTGGGTTTGTTATTACTAGCTTACTGTTGAATCCATTGTGTTCCCCCGACATAATCTGCATTAGAAAATCCCAAGGACTTTGCATCATCCAACCATTCACAGCATCAGCAGATAAATTCAAGATGCTGTAGGAAGTGAGTTTGCCTGGAATACTACAGTGCCATTAGCATCTAGTACTGATGCCACAAAGGGACGCCTCGTTCGCATCAACTGCATAACATGACATGGTGACATGATATATATGTCTGCACTTGTTGAGTTCTATACAGTACAGTGTAAGCTATACACCAAACAAGATATGCAAAACATGAGAACAACCTTCGGTATCTGAAAAAGACCCAATGAATCAAAAGAACTTCCAGTTGGATGGACTGGATTGCATCCAAGGGACAATAGAAAGGGCATTGTGAGAGTTTCAAAGACTTAGGGACTTCAATAATCAAACTTCTGGGGACACAGGGGCCCTTGTGCCCTTTTATTCAGCCAAAGTGACCCCATGATCCTTGCTGCAAGATCATGTTACTGCCAACTGACCAGTTCTAGGGTCTTTAAAACAATCTCTTCATAAGTAATGAGAACTCCAAACTTATGATTTAAGTCTTCTCCACAGGGACCCAATAAAAATGTTAAAGAGATTTCTCACCACACATCAGCAAAGAGGAAAAAATAGGAAAGAACAGAGGAGGAAAAAAAGACAAAAAAGAAAAATGAGGAGAAGTTTGAACATTGGCAACAGCCATACACATGTTTAGAGACTTTCAATACTAACATATATGGTATCAACCAGCTACCATAACAGCCCTGTGGACTGCATCACCTTCCAGCCATGAGTGACACTCAATGGCATACATTAACCAACAGCCTGAGTTTATAAAGGTTTGAAATGACCACACTTTCAAGAGGAGGATACAGATGGAGGAGTTCCTACCTGTCGCAGGAGGATGTTGCTGTCTTCGAGGATGTAACCAACTGGCTGAGATCACAGAGCAAGTAATGTCCCATGTCAGACACTGTCCAAAACCACACAAAAACATGAAAATTTACTGCTCATGTACTAAACCCATTACCCATCACCCATCATTGAACTATTTGCAAGTCACACTTGCAGGTCTAATTTGTCACAAGAGACCAAAAGCTGCAGGAAGTTCATCAATGGAATGATGGATCTAACATACACTCAATCCCATAGTATACCTATGACATCACTGGCTCCCTCACTCCTATCAGTTCAACAAACTGCTGCATGGAAATGCCACTTCTTACTGGCAAACCCTTTCTCCCCTAACAGGTCCTGCAACTCCTTTAGACCTTCTATAAATTCTACTCCCCCACCACATTTTCAGAAAAACATAACAAAAGATTACATTGTTATACATTACTGTTGCATATGACTTTACAGCATACCCATCAACATAGTACTTAATTTCCAAGATTGCATGTGTGTTGATAAGATCTATGTTGCATTCAGGCCTCTGCAACTATAGGGATGCAAGTATCTTTGATGAATTTCTGATTCATAACAGGAAATTGTCCAGAGAAGTGTCCAATCTGCATTAGGTTTTTTCCCCCTTATACCAAAGAGCAAAATGATTGAAGCTATTGGAGGAGAAACAGCTAGATCTACTTACAGCTTGAGGCTGACGAGGATCAATGATAACATATCGGTTTTGCTGCAGACAATAATCACAAAACCACAGTTACACCATCTGTTCTACTCAATTGTCTAACCCAGTGGAAAAACAAGCAAAAAAATCTGGAACATTGGTCCAGGGTGAACCACCTAAACCAAATACAAAAGAAAGGATTGTGGTGTTAGCACTCTGACCACCGCTCACAAAGCCAGAGCATGATGGCCAGGACAAGCTGCCATTACTCTCCATTGACTCATCAGCTCCCAACAGTGGATGGAAACATGACAATGAATGCTGTCATAACCTTGTGAGCACTCACAAAGTATCAGAGCATCGCCATCATGAAGAATGGCAGTACTGGTTGCCATTGCCCCCTCCTGACCCGCTCCTGACTTTGTTGACTCCCAAGAGTGATTGTAGATAAATACTACATAATCAGCCCAAAATTAGGATATAATTTTCATATATACATTACATCATGAATTTCTGCCAAATTTCTGGAAGCAACAGGACAACTCACTCAGGATGTTGGGTACCAGACACATTCACAAGAACTATAGGAAAGAGTATTTGAGCCCTACCTGCTCAAAGCCAAATGCCAGATTGGCCCATTCCACATTACGGGTAATGAGCAAGTCCGGCCTTGCCAGCACAGCGGCAATAATCTCCTGCAGGCACAGGACACTGACATGCCATACCTCAATGCTTCAAAATCAACAAACCCAAAAACAGAACCATAAAGAGCATCTAAATTTTTCTCATCTTTAGTCTGTACGTGGAGAACCCATTCCTTCATCTGGTGCAGAATGCACAGTTTACCTCTTCTGGAGATGTTGCTGCCAGGGATCCAGTGAGAGGTTGGCTTGGAGGTGGTTGGTATTCTTGGCTCCATTCTTGCTTTATTTTTGAATGCTTCAAATCCAAGGCTTCATCAGGTTTTGCCAATGTCCGGTTAACTGGTCCTCGCCCTGAAATGAGGGATTTTGGTCTTGCTAGGTGCCGTTTTTTGTCTGCCAGCCAACGTTGCACCAGCCATTGGTTACTTGGAGTTTGCTGCTGGCAAATCCCTCCAACTGCAATTGCTGCCTTTTGCAATGTCCTCCATGTTCCATTTCTCAAGCCATGGTTAACACAATGCCCTAAAACAGTTGAATGACGTCCTACTTCATCTGCAGCAGGAGCATTAAACTTGAACATGGACGTAGAAGCACCCAACAACACATCGCGCACCTGTTCCAACAACCCGCACCCTTCCCAAACCTAAGTGCCAATACTCAAAAAGAAAACTCAATTCACAATACAAACAAATGTGCAGAACACTATTCACTCACGTTCTGAAATTCTCAACTTCTAAAATTGGATCAGAATATCTTCCAGACTAGAAGAATCCGGATCTTTTTTCTTCGCAAAATGTGCAACTTAACTAGAAGCTTCCAACTAATGCTCTCAAACTGAGAGCAGACCAGTTTCACATGCCGATGCAGTCAGTGGTAAAGACTCTGTCTGGGGGGAACAGTGCAAAAATTCATACACCTAGACTAGAATCACTCCTGGTTCCAATAGAGCTTCTTGGAAAAATCTTTCAAACTGCAAAAGAAAATACTCGTGTTGTATGAAGCTCCAAGCACTTATATCATGGCAGTCTCCAAAAAACCAACTCCAGCAAGAAAATGAGAAGAAGAGAGACAAATTTTGACAAAAAAGGGGAAAAAAAAAAGAAAAAAAAACACTGAACCGCAAGGGAGACGGGCAGTCGACAAGCTCGCCTTGTAGCAGCCATTTCATCCTTGAGCTCGGTGCAAAAACGTAAGAGAAACAGAACTGTCTCAAGAAGAAGAAGCTCAAATAAGGAAAGCTCCACAAAACACAAACCCTAAAAAAGGAAGCTCCAAACCCTAAAACTCTCCCATAAGCTTTTTTCCTTCTGGAATATGCTTTCACATTTATATATCTTTTACCTTTCTTCTGATTTCTTTTTCCCCCTCTAGGATTTTCACCTTAACCTACATTTCTTTGCATCTTTTTGCCATCATTTTGCTTTCATTTTCTTTTGCCTTTTGCTCCATAGCCTTGTACATGTGTTGTTTTGCCATTTTTTTAAAAAAATATTTTATTTTATTTTAATTTATTTTTTGGGTCCCATCATCTTTTTCTTCCTTCTTCATGTGTTTTGTTTAGGCATTGTTCCAAGTTTTTGGAAGTGCTTTGTTTTTGGTTTTTGTGTTCTTTTAATTTATGTTCTTCTTTAGCACTAATGACATTGTGTTTTGTTGTCAATTTTTTCCGAATTAATTTCACCAATCTTCATGACAACTTTCAATTTGTTGGTTTTTATGTTAATTAATTGATTAATTAATTATGATTTTTATATATGTGATCTCTAACAACATTGTCAATTTTTTTCTTACAAATTTTGTTATGTTGTTTTTTAAAAAGTTTCATTGTTTTTTTGTGTGTTTTTTAACGAGTTAAAAATTATAATTTGAAATTATAAGGTTCAACCATGACAACTTTCAATTTCTTGGTTTTTATGTTAATTAATTGATTAGTTAATTATGATTTATATATATGTGATTACTAACAAAATTGTCAATTTTTTTCTTACAAACATTTTTATGTTGTTTTTTTTTTAATTTCATTTTTTTGGGTGTTTTTTAATGAGTTAAAAATTATAATTTGAAATTATAAGGTTCAACAATGATCTTTAGTTTGAAAACATTAGAAACATTATAAAGAACATTGGAACAAACAAATGGGGAATGTTCAAATAAATAAGTGAACTAATAATTATGATAATGTACATCCTTACCTTGACCAAGGTTTATTTCATTGGCATTCACCATTTGTCAACAATCAATTGAACATCATTTTTATTTTGGCACATTTACCTAGTCTTTTAGACAAAAATGTTTGCTTGAAATTGCACACTAGCATGAAATTAAGGTAGAAACTAATGTTGGGTAGTTTTTTTAATTTTATTATTATTATTATTTTAATGAGAATGATTGGTTTCAATTTTTCCAAACATTTGAGATTACCAATTTGATTTTTTTAATTATACATTTTTAAATTTATAAAAACAAATCAAGGATCACATTTTCTTAAAAAAATATTCAAGTCAATTCTTAAACATGATGGTTCTTACAAAAATAACAATTGATTTTCATATTCGGTTTTCACAGTCTAAATTTCAATTTCAAATTCATTTTATTTAAAATTTAAATTAATTGAAAAATAAAAACAAACTTGTGTTTGGTGTTTCCCCTCCTCCTCATTAAATTAACTTAAATTAGCACTTAAATTAGCCTAATCTAATGTAAATTAATCCTAAACTTTCCTAATTAAGGTAGATAAGCTTTTGAACAAGCATTTAAAAGCTCAAAAGAGGTTAGATACTTGCACATTATTTGGTCTCTTGATTTATGGCACCTAAATTGCATGGCCATCTTTTGTATATTTATATCCATAAATGCATACTTATGTTTGCACATTGGTTATCTTATCTTTAAGAACAACTAGTTTTTTTCTAAGTTTTTTATTTGTTGAAACCTTTTTTTTTGCACATGAAGCATGAGACAATTATTTAAAATACGGATTTTTTTCCATAACTTGCAAGTCTTCCTAGTTTGAGAAAGCTAGAAGTTTTAAATATGTATATTTCTTTCAATGAGTTTATACATTTCTTGTGAAAATTATTCAATTTGAAACATGATTTTATTGCAAATGGAATTGTGAAGTTGGGAGTGGACTCTTTCGATATTTCATTGCAAATATCACCAAATGGGCAACAATGTCAAGATCTTCCCATATTTAATTTTGAAATTATATTAGAATTTGTTTAGATTAATTGGGCGATTAATATTCACTTGAGCTTTTGTTTTTGTTAAATGGATCATGGAATTGAAATCAAAATCTTATGGGTAGATAAACAATTTGGTAGCATCAATGAAACCACCAAATCCATTCAATAGGGCAATTTGCAAACAATTTAACCTTTCAACTACAAAAGAACTTAACCCTTATTTGATGTTTTGCTATTGGGATATGGAACTCACTAGCTAGGCCTAGTACCAAAAATATTAAGTGTTATTTAAATGCAACAAAAATTTAATGATTAAAAGAAATCAAGTATTTTAATCAACCCATATTCAAATTTGAAATTTTCCTTGCAAAAAGATAGGTGCATTTTCTCCACTTTCAATCTTCCCAAGCTTTTAAAACTTCATTATCCAATGTTTCAAACCTTCAAGAACCAATAGGATTGAAATTTTTTTATTTCAATTACATATCCATCACTTTGTTAATTGTTTATCCAAGCTAAAATTACATCTTTATATATATATATATGTATAATTTTATTTTTATTTTTATTTTTTAAAAAATTTGCCTCGTAGAGAAATGCTAGATAAATAACATAACAAAAAGAAAATGCTAAAAGAAATATTTGACTTGTGGCTCTAGCTTTTATTGTGCACAAATATATCTAAGCATAAAATAGGATAATAGTATAATATGTCATGATAACTTACATGCATTTTATCCAACCAATGCATTAGAAACACATCTTTTTAATAAAGACACACTACTTATCAATTTGATTCATGGGCACAATGTATGCCTCTTTGATTTACTTATGCTTGCATATCTTCTTGTGATTTCAATGATATGCGGTTTCATTAGGATGTCACCTACTATGGTAGGTGCTAAGCTTGGAAATTAATATGGTGTGTTGGAAAGTAGGCAATAAAAGACATTAATGTTTTTCATTATAGTGATTTGTCTATTGAAATATATGTTTACAATTGTATATGATAGTAATTGTAGTGATATTTAGTTCATTAAGGTGGTCTTCATTGACTTATAATGTTCTTTCATTATAGTGATCTATCAAGTTGAATTGTCCAAGTTTTGCTAAATTTATCATGCATTATTATATCCACTCCCAACATTATCAAAATTAACAAAGTCACACACATGAAAGCATGCACACAAACACTACAAGATAGTGAGGCAAAGTTAACTCTTGTTTTTTTTGCTTTCATTATGTTTGAGCTTTGATTCTTGCAAGTTTTAGAAGTGAGTTTGATTTTGTAACACAAGATATGAGAATGGGGATAAATCCAAAAAAACCCTAAAACCATGTTCATACTAAATTGAATTTTGACATTATAAAATTTTACAAAATTGGATTTTTTGCAAAAATAATTTAACAAATCCTACATATTGCTAAGACGAAGTTACAAGTTCATTACTTTCTTAAAATACATGAGGGAAAATCAAGAAAGTCTCTTGAATTCATTCATGGAGCATGGATTTGAGGGAAAACCACCAAACCCTGGAAATATAAGGGTCACCTTTAAAACATTATGTTGAAATCCCACACAAAATGCTACAAATTTAAATTACATAAATCTTAAACATAGATTTATCATAGACATATCATTCACTAAGGTAGTCTATTATAACACAAAAGATGAAACATACAAACTCCATTTTTTTTACCAACAATTAGTTTTGATAATTAATCTTGCACTATTATTGTTGATGCAACCTCCTCCATGATAAAACTCATCAATCACACGCTAAACAATCTCCTCTATAATTATTAGGCTCAGTCATTTTTATATTCAAATATAATTGTACCCAACTTTATCCAAATGTTTTTTCCATGTCCAATTCATTTGTAGCAAATGATTTTTTTTCCTTCTAGGAAAAATTATATTAAATGTTGGTAGCACAAAAACCAAGTTTGGTTTTTTTAATGTATTTGGAGGCCGCATTACAAAGTGCAATATATCTCCACTAATTTATTTTTTTTCACATGATGCTTTAGAATTATATAAAAAACCAATTAAGGTTGTAATGTTCAATAAAACCCTTAGTAATGAGCTTTGTTGAAATTAGGCCCACCTCAATTTCCCTTCACACAACTTGTTATTTTGATAAAACCCAATGCCAAGGAATTTACCCCACATTTAAAAGTAACATTTTTAAATTAATTACTATTGGTTTATAACAATATTGGACTATTGTTAACTTTTGAGCATACCAAACTTGTCATGATATTGAATTTTACAAATCATTTTATTTAATTAAACTTACTTGTAAAGTTGTTCAAAGACAAGGCCAAAACCCATGTTTGTTTGCTACATGAGTTGAAATTGTGAAAATTGCATTAAAAAATACATTGTAAGTAAATGGGGCACAAAACTCATTTTTGCACCCAAACTCAAGTTCAAACAAGTTTGGTTTTGTGTTGTGTGCCCATTGCCAAAACCTTCACAAGGTGCTCATACAAGCTTAGTGTGCACATTTTGGTTTTCACACAAATTATAAGTGGGAATGTTTGAACAACCATTGTTTGGAGAATTTTAAAAAAAGGTTGTGATAACTTTGTGTTTAATTATGTTTTCATGCAACCTATGTCATTTTGTTTTTGCCAAATAATTTTCTATACAATTTTTGTGTCAAGTTAGAGGGAGAAAAAGGGAGGTGAAGGAGGAAGGGGGCTTGGATAAATTCTTGGAACAAATGTAGTTAAAGTTTGCTCACCTTGTTGCTCAATTTTTTATTTTTTCAATTCAAAAATTGGAGGTTGTAAATGGTGGTGGTGGTCTTCATGCTTTGTTGTTGCCTTGAGCTCCTTTTAGGCATCCTCATGGTAGTCCTTGCCTTGCTTTTCAATTTTCTATGGGTTTTTATGGGCATAAGGAAAAAAATACGGGGCCAAGATAATGTTAAAGCGGGGATTGACATGGTATGAATTTAAAGATAAATTCAATACCATTTGCACATTTTATTTCAGATCTATGTATATTTTTAAAATGATGAGGAAAGCAAGGATCACCATGGGGATGGATATGGGGAACTAGATGAGGAAAAAACAAAGCATGAAGACCACCATCATCTTTTGAAAATTACAAATTTAAATTTAAAAAATAAAACAATTGAAAAACAAGGCAACAACAACCAAATGCAAACATCATATTAAGACCCAATCCCACTTCTTTTGTGCTTTGCTTTTTAAAAAAATAATATTTGTGAAAAATATTTTTGGATTCATTATTTATAAGTCAACATAAAAAAATTATGCCAAAAAAAATCATATTATAATATTATGTACATGCATATATAAGTGAATTTACAAAAGTTGAATATAAAGTACCCAAAAACACTTTTTAAAAAATTAAATGGTGAAAACACGTGTTACAATGTTTTGAAAATGTTTTTGGATCTTTTATATTCACTAGATTTGTTTCAAACTTATAAAAATGTTCCCATGATATATTTGCAACATTATTGTAAAAGTACATGTAAAAATTTCAACATTAACTTACCATTCAAAATCATCAAAAGTTTAGTTGTTACACCTTTCATGGACCTTAATGTTGTGTTTGGACACAACCACAAGGATGATTTTGAAGAGTTGGACAAGGCAAAAACAAAACATGTTCAAGACCACCACCACCACCATTTGCAATTTTCAATTTCAAATTTAAAACCCTAAAAACATTGAGGATCGAAATAAGGACCACCATGAGGATTGTTAAACAACAAGGCAAATGTAAAATACAAAGACCACCACCACCATGTAATTACAATTACCAATTTAAAAAAATAAAAAATTGAAAAGGAAGGCAAGAACCACCATGAAGATGGCGAAGGGGAGTTGGTCAGGGAAAAACAAAACATGAAGACCATTACCGCCATTTACAACTTACAATTTCAAAGTTGGAATTTAAAAAAAAATTGAGTAGCAAAGTGAATGAGCTCCAAACACATTTGCTCCTTGAACCAATTTCTCCCTTCATGCCCTAAACATTGATTTGAACTGACTTCCTCTTCCACCTCCCTTTCTTTCCTTTTTACCTTATATGAACATGTGTTCACAAAGTTTTTTGAAAAAACAAAATGACATAGGTTGCACAAAAACATACACATAGAGCTCAAACATTCACAAAATGATGACATTTCAAACCTTGCATGCTCTCGCTTCTAACTTTACAAAAATGAAAATGTAGAAATATCAAAGCCTTTGTGAAGTTCATATGAACACCTTGTGTTTTTTTGGGACAAGCACACAACATGGTAACCAACTTGTTTGAGCCCAACTTTGGGTGCAAAAATGGGTTTTGTGCCTTGTTGAACCATAATTTTTTTTTGGTGAATCTTTGTATCAAGCAAACATGAGCTTTTAGCCCCTATCTCTGAGTGACTTTATGGATAACTTTATTAAGACCAAAGATGATTTTTGTCTACTATATGTCTAGATTCAAAAGTGCCTAGAAAGCTATTACTCTTGGTGGTTGGTTACAAATGAATAAGGATGGATGAAAACACATAATTTTAGGACAAAGTTCTTACAAAAGGTCAATTGCATGCCTCATTCAAGTCTGGAACTACTGAGGTATTTGTTCTTGTTATATGTAGTGATTATTCAATGTACGTGTATTCAGTAAATTGATGTCATGCATCATAATGGACATATGACAGAAGTTGTAAAAATTAGGAAAAAAAATTCTTACAATCCATTTTTCACACATACATTTTTTCTTTTCCAACTATGATTGCGGTTTACAATGGGCAATTTTTTCCCTTTGTATTTAGAGGTCCCTTGTTAGGAATAATAATTATTATGCATAAGGTTTGTGCTTTGATTTGTTGGTTGATGAGAAAAGAAAAACATGGATGAAAATATGTTCAGATGAATGAAAAAAACGCCCCCATTCATTATGTTAGATAATGACAACCATTTTAACTTTTCCATGTTTTGAGGTCTTAGTGTTTGAACTATGAATTAGATGATTTTATTTTATTTTTGCATCGTTCAAAATGCAAATGTAGTTTTAATAACCATAACATAAGGGGTCTTTGTGCACATGTATTGCATCTTATTGACCATTTTTTTGACAAGTTTTAAGGTTGTGTGACCATGAAGCCAACTACAAAAAGCTCTTGTGATTTTTGAACTCATTAATTTCAACATTTCATTAACTTGTGGTAATGACCTTGCCATTGGATTAGGGAGCAATTTTCATACTTCTAATTATTGTTGTGGATTCTAAAGTGCTTACCAACACTTTTTGTGACAATCAATTACATATACATGATTGTTGTTTTATGGAGGTATGCACATTTATGATTGTTATGTAAAAAATGATTTTTGTTTTTCCATCTTATGGTTGAAGGGGTGATGATGATAGGAGGTGAATGGTTTTAGGCTTGTTACATGGATAGTGTTGCCACTTCCCAAAAGCCTACTATTGTATTGGATTGTTTGAGGAACTATTATGAAGGTTAACAATGCCAATGTCCATCAAGGAATACATTCTCTTAGGACATTTTTTCTTTAATCTCAATCCATTGTTACTTTGGAATTTATTGGTAGGAATTTAAAAGAAAATACAAATGGTTTTAAATTAAGCCTTTTATTTTGATGAATTTTTTTCCTTTTTTCTATATGTTGTTATTAGTTTTTAATGTTAGATCTTTGCTTTTATAATTATGACATGGATGTTATGTTGTGCACTCTAGTGCAAAAATAATAGACGAATATGAATTTGTAAGGAGAAAATAACAAATTTTATTAATGTGCTCAATGATCGAAATATCATTTTCACTCATAATGCCATAAAGTCCATCAACCTTCTTGTTTACAATTAGGGTATTGTGAATCTTGAAGAAGGCGATGAGGGTATCCCTTGACCAACCTTGCCACATGCGGCACTTTGTTTTGTTTAAATCCAATTATATACTTAAGAAAATAATAGATGTAAATGAGATTGTTGTGAAAGGTGAATGGATTTTGGTTGCAGATAGTATTGAGTGTGGTTGAACATCACAACAACATAGTGCCACGGTAAATTTTGGCACATAAGATTAGGGTTGTTTTGAGATACATAGGTTTGACATCTAATGAATGCCTAAACATGGAGCAACTAAAGGAAACTCCGAATGAACGCACCAAGCTTGTGTCAACCTTATGTGTTTCAAACACAGAGGAGGGTTGTTGTCTTGGCAAAGGTTATAGTGGATGCATGCCAAAATGTGCCCCACATGCTAGTTGATGTGCAAGCATTGGGAGTTAATTTTTTGGTGGCATCATCCCATATGGTGTATAGTTACCTCCTTTACATGGTTGATAAAATGCTATATGCCATACATAAAATTTTCACTATTGCCTTATCTTGCATGATATTGCAGTGAATTTGAGATTTTTTCTATGTATAAAATTAGAGATTGGGGTAAATTTATTGGGGTTGGACATAGGATCCACATGTTCTGCAAATTGCCATTAGCATGGGTTTTTTGTGCTATTGAACTTTCTTCATGAATGTTGTAGATGTGTGGACCCACATGCAACCAACCAATTTTTTCAAAGTGATGTGCACAACAACATTTTTAGAATAACCCTCATTTAGGTTATGGGTACAACTAATATTTTTCTCAAAAAACATTTACACAAAAAAATTGAGATAAAACATAATTCACTAATTGAAGCACACACGTAATGTACATATATGGTTGGGGGGGGGGGGGGCATGACAACACATTCTATCAAAACAAAAATTATCATTCATCAAAGTAAAATAATTTGCTTCCTTCCTTTTCCACATACAACATGACATAATTATCTTAGTGAAAAACATGTGTTGTGCACCATTGTAAGTTCAACAGGTGGTTGGGAGGCAAAGACAATCTTATATATTAAATCTACAGGTGTGTCTATCTGTCTGTCTGTCTGTCCGGGCAGTTTCCAGGCATTGCGGGGCCTTTATTTATTTATTTATTTTTGATGGGTTTTGTTTTTTGTGTGAGTTAAACTGCCTGGACCTTTGTTTTTTTTTTGATGGGTTTTGTTTTCTATGTGAGTTAAACTGCCTGGATCTTTGTTTTTTTGTTTTTGTTTTTTTTTTGATGGGTTTTGTTTTCTGTGTCAGTTAAACTGCTCGAACCTTTG
>Ga0116227_10000370_pt1 | contig 84905 bp, 74 predicted proteins | sample S1TSphgellanicum_FD_89693 | JGI IMG/M metagenome (GOLD analysis project Ga0116227, IMG submission 89693) | Host-associated microbial communities from peat moss isolated from Minnesota, USA - S1T2_Fb - Sphagnum magellanicum MG | ecosystem: Host-associated > Plants > Peat moss > Unclassified... | reverse complement strand
GGGTGGGGGGGGGGGAGCGGGAAGTGGGGGGGGGGGAGGGGGGGGGGGGGGGTGCGCGAGAAGGGTAGGTATAGGGTGGATCGAGTACTCAACGGGTGCATTATGCACCAGGTTCACACTAGTAATAATGAATTACAATAAAAATCACTTAGACATAGGGTGCATGAAAAGTTTTTAGGATGAAATGAAGGAGAATTTGTAATTCTAATCTTCAACATTTGTTGTAATCAATAAGAATATTCAACATATGTTGTTTTCAGGGAAAGGACAATGAATACAACCTCACATCCATGCCAACACTCTAACATTCACCTCATGACTTCTTCTTTGCCAAGACCCTCCAACCAAAAAAAGCACATAACCTTAAAAACTTACATGGAAGATTTTATGAAAGTTGTTTCATCTTGCCAAATGAATGAACTTAGTTGTTGCCACACCATTTTTAATTAATGGCCAATACTTTATTTGCTTTGGTAACACTGCAAGAAAGAAAAAACAATTGCCATATCGAGGAAAAAAAACATTTTTGGCAATTATGCATTACTAGGGTAGATGTTTCACCAATGGGATAGAAATATTAAGGTGAAAACATGATTTTAGGGGGAAAGGGGAGTGGGGGGGGGGGATCTTCAGAATGGTTCAATTTTGGACATAAGTTTTTAAAAAAAAAATTCAAGACCTTTTTCAATAACATTATAAAACCACTAGGTCCTTTGTTTAATTTATGGTAAGTCGAACATAAAATTTAATGAATTCTACTATAATGAAAATATATAACAAATATGTTTGAGATTGGCTAGAGTGAATATTGTGTCCAAACATACTTTTACATTAAGAATTTAATATATATTATAACTACAATATGAAAAAGTTGAAAATAGATTTGAGGGCTTCATTAATTTGGAAATGAAAAAAAATCCAAAATATCTCATCTATTTCCAACCCTTCTTTGTAAGAGAAGACATTTGCTTGCCAAAATGATTGCAAATCGATCTAGAGCAAGATCTCACCAAAACTATTGTTGATGCCATTACACTAGATAGGCAATGTGTGTGCTACTCATACATTGCAAGCTCTAATGAGTGTTTTCTTCAACACCAAATCAATGCCACTTGTAATAGGGAACATCATCACAATTGTTGGCACCATGATGATGGTGACCACATACTTCAACAGATTCCTTTACTTTGTGGCTTTGAACATGCAATTGTTTTGGCATTGTAATTTGGCACATTAAGCCACAATCCATTGTAAGGTTGGCCATTGGCATGCTAAAAATATAACCTCGCCATGGCAGATTATGTCATTTTCTTGACCACATTATATGACATAATCTTTCGATGATGATGATCATACGCTGATAATATTGACCAAAATGTGTCTATCGAAGATGCTTTTTTTTTTGGGGTTAAATCTACCACCGCAGACCTTAATGTCATGGAATAGCCTCACTCTTGCCCATATAATGGGTTGGCTTGACCATTCCATTACATGTTTTGATTATTCCATTGTAGGCTAGTGTGACATTTACATCAATTCCTTTTCTCAAATGTAGGAAGAACTACTAGTAAAGACAATTTCATATCAAATTTGAGGGTAGCTGGTGCATAAGAGCACGCATATAAATTCTTGGGGATCAACGAGGAGCTTGTGTAGCATCAGACTCCAGAGCAAGAGGTTTAGAGACATGCTGAACATATATATTGTTTTCAAAAAGTAGCGAAAGCTTGTGGAGCGCATGATGAAGAACCATCTAAAACAAGTTTCACAAATTGCAAGGGAAAGAGTGGAAAGGTTGTTGTTGCAACAGAACAATGGTGTGAAACTTAGATGGATGCAATAAACACCGATAGAGGCCCAAATAGGGGGCTGTGTGTGAAGATGGTTTATTTAGTGCTTTATGTAAGGCAAATTGTTGGTGTGGTACTGATTGGGCTTGTATAGCTTAAAAACATAAAGCATGAGAGAGAAATTGTTACTACCTCAACGAAGTCTACTAGAGGTTAGTGACCTAGACTAAACAATGAATTTTATATCTGCAGAGATAACTTCAAAAAATGGAGCTCTCACTTTTTTTCCTGTGAGACCTGGTGGGTACCACAGAAAAGAAGGAAAAACAAATCAGAGCAGGTCCTTACTTGTAGGGTTGAAGCCCTTGGCTGTGGGCTTTACTGTACTTGGGCCCACACTTGGTTCCACCTTGTGTGGTCCCTTATTCTAGTAAAAGCCAGCCTTCGGCTTACCCGACACCTAGTTACTGCAACATTTGTTCAAAAAGAAAATACTTTACTGACCCTCAATACACAAGATCTGAAGAAAAACAAGGATCTGGAACTCTTCTCGACCCCTCCCATACCCAGAGTATAGTGAAAGATCATCAATCCTGCCAGAACCAAATCCTTTTAAGTGAATGTGTCATTCACAAAATATGGCACCACCATGGCCATGCTACATGTTTAATGTAAGGTGCAAAAATTTCTTCACACCACAAATATAACTCAAAGCCCATCAAGTCTACCTAACAGTAATAAGAGAAAAAACACAATCCCATGTGCCTACAACTAATCAGTGACCACCTCACATCTTTCCTACCTACGGAGGACCAAGGACTGTACAATCAATTGTGAGCTCTAAGTGGAGAAAATTAGCGTTTGGAGGTAATTTGATGCCAAATGTAAGGGGACGAGCTTTCAATTCTGATGCTTCTTGACATAGCAGATTGCAGTTTAAAGAAGTGCTTTTGAGTAGAGCACTACCAAACTGGCAATCTATACTGCTGCCAGCAATCTCGTAGCGGAAATATGAACACCCAAATGCATTTTTCTGAGAAAGAAATTTTCCACTGGCTGCACACTGCCACCACAACCCAGGTATATCATGCACATGAATTACTCCATGAACTACTCAGGTATATACCATGGCTCCTTCAAGCTTGCATTTGTTTGTGGAAACCACACCAGAGACAAAATCCCTGCTCCAATCAAGAGTCACACACACACATGCACATACCCACAGTGAGAGAGAGAGAGAGAGAGAGAGAGAGATTATAACCTGTGCAAAGAAGTAGTGCTAGGCAGTGACAATGTGTGGTTGAGGGCCAGTTGATGGGAGCACACATGAGTAAGTTACATATTTGACCCCGTCCACAAGGACAACTACAAAAATTCGAGACATCCCTTTGGCACCCTTCCTCCTACTTGAGTCTGCAAACTCCTGTGGACCTCCCAACACTGACACCACCATGCTTGACTGGTTCCCCATCTCACCCTGCTGGTGCAGCTGTTCCCTCACCAGTTTCTCCACTGTTGGGTCTGACCCATTCTTTGCACCTGAAACTCTTCCAGAGGGTGACGTGGGGGGCAAAGGAACTGCAAAAGGATTCCTCCGACTTTGAGGCATCAAAGGAACAGAATTTTTAGAAGAGGCATTGTTGTGAGTGTTTCCTTGTGCAGCTTCAGAAGCCACTGACTCTGCGACATCCTTAGCAGCAGCATTTGATGATTCTTCAGATGGAGCTGAGGTCACAGGTGATGTATCGAACTGGAACAGCTCAGTGCACATACCTGTGGTCAGCACAGGTCCTGGTAAACAAGAGAAAATACCACTGTCAGATGAAATGAAGAGAGCCAGTAGAACATGACCTCAGGGACCCACAGCAGATAAAGGCCCAGTTTTCCAAACCATGCCTATTTGCCATTGCTGAGATTATGCTTACTAAGTGTGTTGTTGCATGAAAAGGAGTAACCCAGTTCATGATCCGTCCTTCCAAGCTCTTGAACATGATTCAGGGGCAGTCCAGCCCAAGAAGGTAAACAAGTGCCAAACCTCTCTTCATGTTCTGACAGCAGAGCCATTATGATCTCCCTCTTGCAGCTCAGGTTTCCCTTTCCCCCATGCACCTCTTCATTTTTTCCAGCCACTCATATGTTATTAGTGATAATCTCAGTTCTATCTTAATGTGCTTCAAAGATACAATTTTATGCTGCTTTAGCTCACACTCAGAATCAGGGTCAGATGTTTCAAGTTTATTTTGTGTATATTTATTCTTCTGGATTTCTACATACTGACTTCTTGAAGAAATTGAGGCAAGAGAGATACTGGTAAAAGGTTTATAAGCACAAAAAATCCTCGCCCATTTTGTAACTGACTGCTATGTACGTAGATTCTATCTGGACAATAATCACATCCATGACAGTAGAAGACACTTCAATTGTCTTCATAAGCAAGGTACAGGAGAACCAAACTGTCACAAGGACTTTCACTCCTCGAGGAATAGTGACAAATGCAGATTACCTGTTGAAAGCCCAGAGAGAACCCATGAATGTAATGGTCCTCTTGGAACCACAGCATACGGGTCATTGTTGTTTTGGGTTTTTTGAATGGAAACTAAAGACTTAGGCTTCTTTCCCTCTTGTTTGTTTGGGTCCTTTTGATCAGTCTCCTTCAGAGCTATCAAAAAGTCAAAGGACAGAAAGTGTGACTCCATGTGATGAATGAATGGTGTACCATTATGCAATGAAGTAGGGTTCAAAAGGCATGAAGACCCACAGCAAAATGAAGTGACATCAAACATACCTTGAAGGCCACCCATCACCCATTGTTGCAATGATCCTGGCTGTATGACTGATGGAACAGTATTGCTGTTGCCATGCTGTGATTTCTGATTGGCAGCCACAGCTTTATCTGCAACCAGCACCGCTTGAATGGGAAGCCTGGCTCCTTTGGCTTCCAATGCTTTTGTTGAAACAGTTTTCAGTGCCTTTCCCTTCTTGATCCCAGCCTTGGGTGTCTTCCCTGAAGACTGCATTGCAGCTTTGTCTCCTGCCATAACTGCTTGAATGATAAGGTTACCATTCACCTGCACAAGGTGGTTATCCCTTGGAACAAACAGTGATGCCGCAAAAGGCTCAGTCATGTTCACTGGAAATGTGCTGCCAACAAATATTGGAGCTTCTAATGGGCCAAAGCAATCAGGTCGACCCTGGCTTCCTCTCTCTGAAGATGTTGGCACACTGGAATTCATTCCCAAGAGCTGTTGCCAAGGAGACCTGGTCCCTGCCTCCGTCCTTGCTCCTTTTTTCTCCAGGTTGATGACCTTGGTCTTCTTTCTATCACTTGGTCTGCTCGAGTAAATCCTTGTGATCCCCTCTCTTTCAGGCCCATACTCCCCTTCTTCAAGTGGTGTCCATCCTGGCCCTGGCTTCCACTGACTGCTCTGGTTAAGATTGAAGGAATTCCCTGAGTCATTCCAGCTTGTGAGCACCCGACCCCCGACTCGGATGCCACTGACCTGAGTATTAGACCTGATGTCCATATTGCCACCAGAAATGGTTTGTGTGTCATTAAAGGGACCCAAGAGCATGGCAACACAGAGCAGACTCATAACAGCAGCTGATGCAGCAGCTGCAAGTTTTCTCCTGGCCCTCTTCTTGTCACCAGAAGTCTCTTCCTTTGACCCCAGAACATTTGATCTCTTTGAGGTCCTAGCAGGGGGTGGTTGAGTCTTTAGTCGGGGGATCGGAAGAGAAGGTACTTGACCAGCAGGGTAAATCAGCCTTCCCCCCACCATGCCTGGATAAGGTGTCATGGGTAATACTTGCTGCCCAACCATGGGAACTCCAGGCCTTGGGCAAATACCTGAAGATGACAAGAAGAAAGTCTTTAGTCCCTGCTACCATATCTATACAATTGCTGAGAAAACTCCACAACAATTCTCTTGAAGCTATACTAAAACAAAACCAAATGCAAAAAAGAATGAGTGTGGTCATAACCTTGTTGAGTGTCACATAGTATCACACAATCACCTGGCCTTGAGCATCCCCTTAAGCCATAAGAAACATATTGTGCAAAGAGACTTTCTTTTCTACTGTTTGAAAATCAAAATTCAGCACACAGGAAGTATGACTCACCAGGGGGTGGATAATAATAACCCAGCTGCCTTCGAAGATTCACATTTTCAGCAGTGAGATGACTGATGGTGGCATTGAGCTCTGCGACTGTGGCTGCCATAGTCCTAAGCCTTCCCTCCAGTTCACTCACATACACTTTCTTCCTCTGTCTAGAAAGCTGGGCACTCTCGCGGTTTCGCATCAGTCTTGCCTGTCGCTTTCCATTGTCATCCTCACCCCCCTCTTCCTTGTTTTCTGCTTCACTCTGATCACTTTGCATTTCATCAAAGCTTCCAGAGGTCTGAAGATTGAGAGACTCTTTCCATTCCCCTTCACTTTTCTGACCCTTGTCAGATTCTCTACCCACTTCAGGTCTCTTTTTTCTATCTCCACTCCTTCCTGGTGAACCCACTTTTATTGCATTGCCAATACCATGAAGGTTGAGCATACTGAACTTCTGAGTCTCTGGTGCAGTTTGCTGTGCTTCAACTGTAGGAGGCAAAGCTCCACTCAAGGCTGTCTCATTCCCAAACACTGCTTCACCTAACCCTCCCTCTTCATCTTGCAGTTTATTTCCATGTGGCAACTGTGAATTGAGACTGCACCCTAGCACCTCAGAGAAAATAGGGTTGACTGGTGAGGTGGGGCTTTCTGACCCTGAAGAGAGATCACCTATCAATTCACACTTCGGCACTACTGGCATATCCGGATTGGTGTCATTCGATCTCCACACATGATCTGCTCCCATTCTAGAGCTTGATTCTGCACTGACTTGAGTAAGGCTGCTTGCAGGTGACAACAAAGAAGAGTTCGTAGGTGCAATCATCCTGGTCCCATCATCATGAGCATTCATGGGTGGAACTGGCAGGGACTCCATAAAAGCATGAGCTTCAGCATCAGAGTCAAATACTGTAGGGGGTGACATTGAGAGGAATGATGGAAAAGCTGAAGCAACAGGGTCACATAAAGCTGTAACAGATGGTGATGTTAGGGGGGGATAAGCTGAGAACAGAGGCCCATTAGGTACATGTGCAATGTCATCTTGAAGAGTTGGATTCACATCAACAGCAGTGTCTGAAAGTTGTGGATTGTCCGATTGTCCAAGGCTTGAATGCATGAAGGGAGAGCTTGCCATAATGGAATTTGAATGAGAGGCCTGATCATCATCTATAGAGTTGATGAAACATGTAGAGTTTGAGAGCACATCATGACTTGAGAACTGGACATTGAATTCCTCAGCAGCACTGCCGCCCTTGATGATGCTGGAAAATTGTCCAAAGTCACAAGGCACAGATGGTGGTGTCTCCTCTTTGTCCAGAATAGATGAATCCAAGAAAAGAGAAACCCAATCCTCACTAATTTCTTCCAAGTTTTCCATGCTTTCTTCACTTCCATACATAACCCCAGCAACGGGCATATCACTCTCATTCAAGGCTTCTTCCTGCACCTCCCGCTGGTTTGCCATTGCTGCTGTTTCTTCCACTTTCATTGCTTCTCCCATGTCACAAACACAAACCCTTCATGCACAAAGCAACCAGACACAAATACCCAAACCCTAATTGCTGTCTGTAAGTTCACCAACAGAGAATTGTGAGCCTCTTCAAGACTCCCTAACGGGAACCAGTCTCTTTGAAAATCATCCCTGTTTGAATCTGACAAACACTCACTACCATGGCAACCCTTGCATTCACAAAAACCTTTGCATCTGCTGAAGATCAAAGCCGAATAAGTCTTTGTTGGCAAACCCTCAAAACCCTGACTGTCATAGAAGATGATTTGAATCATCAGCTATTGAATTCAAATAGAAACAAAAGAATCCTCTTGTAAACACTTGTCTTTACACTTTTAGATCCGGTTTTCGTCTCCCCCTGCTGATGTCTACTCCTTCTCCCTTGGCCCTTTCCCCCATTCTCCTACTGCCAAAAGAATCTCTCTCTACTCTCTTTCTTAAAGGTACAATCTTTTGGATACCCAATTTCACCCATCGCGTCACAGAGTAAGCATGCATATCATCTTGGCATCTCTCTTCTAAAGACCATCTACGGCAATCCAGGGCGATGGCGAAGGCCGCTGCAACACACAGCTTCCTTCCTTCCTTCACCAACAGGCAAGACGCGGAAGAGTCCGAAGCCGCATTTTGTCCACCGGGTACAAAGAGCAAAAAAAGAGTCGGCGGTCACGAGCCGCGACCCTTGGACCAGCGGACGCCAGACGTGCCTGTCCCGCGGGTCGGGCGCCGCTTCGTGCGAGTTGACGTTTGTCAATACCACAAGGTCCCAAAAAGTCAGGCCATTCCAGATCTCAACATTACATTCCAGGTCCCAAAAAGTCAGGCCATTCCAGATCGCAACAGTACATTCCAGGTCCCAAACAGGTCATAACAAAAGACAATTCCAAATTGTAAATTTATTAACAGTCGATTCCAAATCGGAATTTTTTTAAAATAAAACATTTTACAAGTTGTAATGTTTCAACGTGTCCTTATGGATCCTAAGATATCGAAAGAGGAACAATTTTTTAATTTATTTTTTCAATGTCTTTTGGAATTTTTGTGTCCTTTCCAAAAATTAAAATAAAAATCTTTGTGTCTTTCCAATTTTTTACACATGTTTACATGTAATTTCATACAAATGTAAATATGTCTTATTTCATTTGAATATGTTGAGATTATTTCTAGAGATTAACAATTTTTTTTGAAATTAAACTAATTTTTAATAAAAACTTCTTTGCTAAATACCTGATTCAAAGATTTAATCCCCACATAAATAATGATGAACTTTTGAAAATCATATGGGAACACATGAAAAAAAATAAAAGGGGGTGAGAAGGGGATGATATTCTTAGATTGATAAAACTCCATGTCCTTGATCATTATTCTTACCTTTTGTTCACATTTTCAAAGTGAAGTTTCAATTAAATTTAAATTTTTATTTAATTATTATAATACACTCCATACATTTAGAGCTTTTTCCTTGATCTTGAGGTTCTAGTATATATAAGATGAAATTGTTGTTCAATTGACGATTTGATTCTTACATTACCAAAAAATGAAGATAAAAATCAACTTTAAAGTTTAGCCTAATTAGATTTTAAAGTTCACATTTTTTAAAGAATATTTTCCCTACTTGATTATTTTTAAAATTCTTTGCATTTGAAAAGGTGGGTTATAAACATTTTTGAAGTGGTGTTATTTTCTTGGGGGATAAAACCCATTTCAAGGATATATTTAGCTTAAGGTGTTTATTTTTTGAGTTTATTTTATGATATATTATGCAGTTATCTTACCTCCTCCACACCATTTTTATCTTGAAGGAGGAAAACAAAAATTGTCTTCAATATATATTGAAGCGAGATCCTTTAATAGAACCATAAATGTTAAACAAAATCCACACCAAGATTTGAATGCCTCCATGCTTTGTTGCATTTGAACTTTGATTTGCCATGAAATTTCAGTTGATTTTTTTTTTTATATAAAAAACTTTTATGGCCTCCTACGAATCAAGAAGCACATGAAACCTTTTGATTGTAAATAGTTCATTAGGCATGAAAAAATGATCCATGAGCCAATTTGGATGATGAACAAAAAACTTGAAGTTTGATTATAATGACCTTCCTATAAGTTGTGTGTTTTGTTTTTTGATAAAAGCTTAAGATGGCTCCAATATTAGGTCATAATTGTTGGCTAGTTGTAAACTCAAAATGTAATGGATGTGGTGGTTGTAGAACACCAAATTGCAAGCCCAATGTCCTACCTTACTTAGCATAAATAGAGAGTTGATTCAAAGAAAGTTATTTCTAGCCCTTGTAAACACAAAGGATATGGAGCCCAACAAAGCTCCTTAAGAAACCACTCAATGACATTTATGGTAGCTCTTGCTTCCACTATGTAACCATTTTTGAATCAATGGAGGCGAAATTGTTAAGTGCAAGAAAGCTACACCTCAAACCATAAGAACTTCTTGCCACAACTAACTAGACCTAGCAAAAGTTTATCTGACATTGAATATGTTTGAAATTTTGTATCCAACAATCATCACATCATATACATTTCACAAAAATCATGATTAAACCATTTCATACTGGAGTTGCTTAGGTTTTAATTCATTGCATGAAATAGATTGCTTGAAATGCAATAGGTATGAATGATACTTGTAACAATCATCAAATGCAAGTTCAAGTTTGGAATATGTTCATTATAAAAAAATGGAGAATTTGTTCCAACACCATCAACTGTACTTTTCACCATTGCACAAATTTTGAAACAAATACAATGTTTGCATGAAAAACTTAAACGCGCATTGAGTTGAAGATGATAATAGTAGAATGATGGAAGAAATGAACATGTGTGTTAACCCTAAGGTGCATTGTTAACCAACCAATTAGTACTCATATCAAACCCAATCACAAGTATGGAACAACTTAGGAGATTGGGTGGTAAGTCCGTTGATGGCAAGTTATTGGTTGGTAGCAAGGAGCAAGAGACACAAAGATAAATTTTACATTAAAAAAATATAAAAAGATGCAACTAACACTTGGATTCATGAAGCCTTAATTATCATTTTAAAATAACTTTCGAGTTTGACCACATCCAACAATACAACATTTACATCGAAGAATGTATATTGAAAATAGAAAACCCATTGTAAATCAAAGTCTAATATTGCTATTTGATCATTTCTAATGTTGGTTGAATGCATGTGATGAAAAAACTTATGTATGCATTGCAAAGCTACTAAAGTTGGAAACAACTACTATTATGTTTGTTGTGGTACAACGTTTGTTATCATTTTATATTGTGATGAATATATTTTTGTACCTTGCATGTTGGTGCATAATTAATTTGATGTTCATTGAGTGTTGTGCAAGTGTGCAATATGCATTTTATGATGATGATGAACAATGGAACTCTCTAGCCAACTTTGCCCCCCTTGCACTTACATCTTTGGATCCAATATTCTTCTTTTCTTTTCTTTTATTTGTGCAACAACATTATGTTGTTTTTCTTGAATTTTTTAAAGGACTAGCAACACAAGATCAACATTAAAACTTTCTTTGAATTCCTTTTTTGTATCTTGGTATGTGGTTTTTAGTTAAAAATTTCAAGGAAATGATAAAAAAAATTTGTGAAAAACACAAGCATTACTATGGCAATGGTCATTTGTCAAGTAGAAAAATACAATTATTATGTTTGTGGCGATGGTCATTTGTTTTTGAAAAACACATATTCAAATCTTGACTTGCCTAAGTGGGTCATGAATGCATTAAAAAATGCTATAACTAAAAGCATTGTAATGGATGATCACATTATGCAAAAACCTTGTATGTGAAACAAGATTGCATGGGAGTGGAGGCCCATCACTAAAAGAAAAAGGCTAATATGTGACCATCGCATTTACAATTGCTTGCGACTATTTAGTTTTGATAAATATGAGATTTACTGAAGTTTGATTTGTGTGTACATATTTTTTTTATGTATGAAATATGAAGAAACTAATTTTTGGATTTTGATTTGAATTGGACTTAATGTTTTTGGACTTGAACTACATTTGTTTTGGACTTGGACTAAATCTAAATTCTTTTTGTTAAGGTTGAACCATGTGTTTATTGGGTCATTCTTACATTTGTTGCATCAAAAATTTGTAATTTTTCGTATTTAAAAATATAATCCAATTGATATTTACATCAATTAACCAAAATATACATGTTGCTTTTACAACAAATAATTTTTTAATATCAGATTTTGTGTGTTCTAAATATTTATTTAAATATAAATATAATTTTTCCAAAAAATACATTGTAAATTTGGTATTTTGAAAATTTTGAAAATATTGCCATAAAGTTGAACATGGGATTATTTTTTAATTGTGCCAATATTGTTTTTAATAAAAAATCATAACATTATTATGGTATTGCAATAAAATTTGGATTTTTTAATATCGTACTTGAATTAAAATTTCACTTGAAAATAGTTGAAATTCAATAATCAATTTATGTTCAAAAAATTGTAGAGAATTATAATTTTCCCAAAAATGGAATATTTTAAAATAAGAACGAAAATTATTTTTATATTTAAAAAACTTTTGCAAAGAATTTTAAAAAAAAAATTAGTATATGACTTAAAATTGGTAAGAGACATATATTATGGATATAGATATGAAATTGAATGAGTTTGGTTTGGGACAATCACTAATTTTAAATACAATGTTGGTCATTGTTTGTTTGATGTTATAATATACTTGTAAAAATATTCAATGAATTCAAAAGAAATTCATAGAAATAATATGGAATATTTGTGGAATTGTTTAGAACTTGGTGTTTTGGAAGCATTATAATGTCATAGGTGTGAATCAAATTATGAAATCCTTACACAACTTGCAACATGGGCAGATGAATGATGAAAAAAATTATATTCAACAAATGTCAAATTTTGCAATAGATGGTGGGTCGTGGAGGAGATAGCAATATACTGGGTATCAAAATATTTACAATGTTCAATTCATGTATGGAATTAAAATAAGGCCAAGTAATGATGAAAGTAGGAGATGAAAATGGAAATATTATTTTAAATATTATATATGGAAATACTATTTTAAATATTATATATGGAAATAATCAGTTTGAACTTGTAGACTTATTTGATATTGTTTCAAATAACATGGATATTTCTACAAATGATGTAGATAATGATACAAAAAAAAATCATACATGTGCTATGGACACAAATGATGAGCAAAAAAAACATTTTACAAAACAAACAAAAATTACTTAGACTTTCCATTTAGATAATGCATTCTCACAAATTACAAAAATTCATCCCAAATGGACACTACAAGAAATTGCATTAACATTTATTCATGAAATTCCAAACTTAGGTTTAAATACAACATAAATAAATTCACATTTAAAACATGTTGATTGTGAAAAAAAATGAAATTGTAACAAAATTAATATTTGTCCAACATTTGAAAAAAAAATCATAATGTGATTCAAATTTGCCAAAATGACAGGGTGGAAAATACATTTGAAGAAGATTAAAAAAATGTAAAGAAATTGCACCAATGATTTTTTTAATCACAAATAAGAGGTGTGAAGGAATAATGATGAAAGGAAATTTAATAATAAATATATTATGAAATATAAATATACATATTAAAATAATTCTCAACACATTTGTTATTGTTGTCAAAGATAATTGTTTGAACATCAAATTTTCATGCATCTTAATCATATATTAAAAAATTCCTTGATATTATAAAAATCGTGAATCTTAATGATAAAGTATCAATGTGTAAGTCTTATTGGGAAAATATTGCTTTATAAAAACCTTTAAACATAATTCTACATAAATAATAAACCAAATATGAAAATTTTAATGTTAAATAAAATAGAAAAATAAATAAATTCACCTTGTTTTGCATTTGCCAAAAAAATTCAATTAGGTGGATATTGACAATATGGGATGCATGGTAATATTGTAAATGTTCCAATAAATTTAGATTTAATGCAAAATGTATTACCATGAATGTCATATGAGGATTCTTCAATTTCAATGTTTAAAAGATGTAGAATATATATATATATGCCATGTGACATTCATTCAAATCTTGTTATGAAAGTGGCAGAACAAATTTGTTGAACTCCATTATATATAGATGTAAAAGTTTCAATTAAACCAAATTGGCAAGGTTTCATAAAACTTGCATGTACAAATCAAAATGATCAATTGCAAAAGGATGGATTTGAAAAAAATCATCATATGGAAAGTTTTAAACAATTTTGAAGAAGTTATAGAAGAAAATTGTGGAGACACATTAGTACAAAATGTTTTGGATGCAAACAAGCAATTGACAATGATTTTAAATTGTTTACAATTGCATCCACAATTTTTTTTCAATCATTAAGATTATTTCATGATAAACATTTTGCAAAATATAATTTTCTAATGTTGTGTTTTGGACATCCAAGACCATCTTTTCAATGTTCATGTATAAAAGAAAAATACAAGTTGAATTAACAAGTGTTAATCAAAAATTTGCATATTGTGTAATTGACATATTTTTTTAAAAATTAAAGTTTTAGTTCATTTTATATTATCTTTTGCATGGATATGTATTCAAAAATATATATATATATATTGCGTGCTAAGAACTAATGCCACATCAACTAATGATAATTTATACAAAAATAAATAAAATTAATTTAAGTAATTGAAATCCAGTTGTGTTAAAATATCTTTGAATTATTTATATAGACTTCAAAAAGATCTTTCTGCCATGATTAAACAACTTAGACCTCCAACATTTTTTATAACATTTATTACAAGTGTAAACAATTGGTCAAGTCTTAGTAAAACATTAAAAAAAATTTATATTCAACATTATGGTAAAAATGATGATACATTTGATAAAAAAAAGCTTGTTAGAAATGATCTAGTGACATGTGTACGATATTATGCAAATAAAATTAATATTTTTGAAAATTATTAAAATATTTTGACTTTAAAAAATAAAATCAAAGATTATTTTTTCATCACAAAATTTCAATAAAGAGGTTTGGTTCATATCCATGGATTATTATGGTAAGATAACTCCTTTCAATTTGGTATTTATTCAAATATTTTTTTTTTAAAAATCTTGATAATATCGAACTACTAATCAAATCAAATTTTAACATGAAATTCATAATAGTCAAATACATCAACATAAACAAACATGTTTTTTTTAAAAAAAATTGTCGATTTCAATATCCAAAACCACCAATGAAACTTACAAAAATATTATCACCTTTAGATAATAAAAAAATTTAAAATATTTTTATGCCAAATAACAATTCAAGTATTTAACAAACTCATTGAAATGAAATTGGGTTAAAACATTTCATTTGCTCAATTTCTTGAAGATCCACAAATAAACAAAATAACTTATTTGCTCGCACTACAATGCACATTACAAAAACCAACATTTTTCTTCAAACAGAAACCAAATGATATACATATGAGTGTAGTTAACGTACATGCTAAACCATTGTGGGAAGTAAAAAAAAATGCACAATTTATTTTATATCCATATGTAGTTCCATCCTATTACACTTTTATTTGACAAAAATTCATAAATCTATAACACAAGAAATCAATATGTGTTAGGCAAATGCAAAAACGAACAAATTGAAGAATTTGAACAAATAAAAAAAAATTAAAATGTGATTTTAAATGCACAACAAATGTCAATACAATAAGCAATTATATATCAATTTTGTTTTATCATTCAACAAGACCATTTCAATTCACAAATTCATGTGAAGAACATGATAGAGCTTTTGTATTATTATCACAAAAAGTGCAAAACAATTACCATTAAACTACAATAGATGTACATTGCAAATCACTTATTGACAAATATAAAAATGAATAGAAAAGTTAGATTTTTTGCATCTTGCAAAATTTGTGGCTAATTATTATACTAAAATATGTAAAATATGTTTTAGAAACAAAAATGTTGGATGTCATTTAATGTTCATAAAAACCTAAAAACCATATAGAGAATTATTATTTCTATTTAAACATTTTTGTGGAGTAGAAGATGATTTGAAAATGACCATGTTTTTGGAAAGATGCATACATAAATTGAAAAAACAACATTGAAAAATTCAGAAAAAAATTATACATATTTTTAGCAATGAACGGAACGATTTAAAATTTAAAATTAATTTTTTTAAAAAATAAATTGAAATCAATAAATGGGAAATCTTGTTTTGCAATGAGATTGATGCTAATTAAATGACTCATGTAAGAACCCATTTTTTTAACACCAAAAGAATTGAATATTATGATTTGGCATATGAAAATATGAAACAATTTAAACTTAAAAATTAAAAAAAGATTTGTTCATTGATAATTTTTTTGTACATCCAAATGAATAGATACCATATGACCAATTCTCTTCAAATATGAGATAACTAAATCACAAACAAAGATTTATTTTAGACAATAATATATATCCAAAAAAAATTTCCAACAACTTTGCATTGTTTTTTACTTGAGGTATGAGCATGGGCAAAACATTTACATTAATGTGTATCATACAAAATATGTTACAATATTATATATTAAAAATAATAAATCCGGCCCTTTAAAACAAAAAATTATGAAATTAACATATATAAGAAAAATTACATTTCACATTAATGGCACAACAATACAGTCAACATTCACAATTCCATTAAATAAAAACTATAATGAATTCAAAGCATTAAATGATAAAAAATATATATGAAAATTTAATAAAAAATATGATCACTTACAATTGGTAATCATGGATGAAACATTTCTTGTAGGTAGTAGAATGTTAACATTTATTGATCATAGATTACAAAAACAAGTTATAAAACAAGTTCACAACAAATTCATGGGCGGACTTTACATCATAATGACAATTGATTTTTATTTAGCTCTTTTGATACAAGACTCTTGGATTTTCAAATTGAAAATTGAAGGATTTGATCTTTTTAGTTATAATTTTTGGTACAAACATGTAACATGTTATGAATTAAAACAAGTTATGGAACAAAATGATAGGAAATTTGTTGATATTTTAAAGAAATTTTGAATTACATCACAAAATTTCAAAGATATTAATTTCATTAATAAAGTTGTTTAAAAACCCTACCCACTGCTAATACATTACCACATTTTTTTTACACAAATGTCAAAATAATTGAACATAACAAAATAATGTTCCAAAACACAACTACTGGTGAAATGTTTACATTTTAGCACAAGATATATTTTGACACATGTCCTCATTTCAAATTATCAATGATGCCAAATCAAACAATAGGCCTTCATTACGAATTATTAGTGAATAAAAATGTTAATAGAATTATGTGTTGGAAATTATGCAACATTTGATGGTCTTGTAAATGGTGTAGACAATATTTTTAAAAATCATACAAGAACTTATTCTAAATCATATATGTGGATAGATTTCCAAAACCTTCAAATTGGTTTAAGATTAGAATAGAATATGCACAATTATATGAAAATTGTTGAAATACAAACATGTAGTAATCATTTTCATGTAATCACAAGAATCCAATTTCCATCCATTTATTTGCAAGATGCACAACAAATTGTGCACAAGGTTTAGCTCTTAATCGACTAGCATTTAATCCAATTGGTGTAACAAAACATGGTTTGACATACACAACATTAGTTTGAATTTATTATCACACAAAAACTTTTATGTATATTTTGTAAAAAAGAAATGTTTTGTCTCGCAATGATTGCAAAATACAAATTATCCATTGCATGTTTGAATTTTTATCATGAATTATTGTTTTACAATCTCTCGACCTTCATTCTTTAAATTTGTATTTTCAAATTATTTTTGCATATTCAAATTGAATTTTATCACATTCTTTGTTTAAATGAAACAATAGTTCAATTTTTTTTTGCAAATAATGAAATGTACAATGCAATATCAAACAAATTCAACATTTTATCATGTTATGATCAACATGGAACAACGATAATTTATGATGATATGGTTTCTTAATCAAATATAAACTTGATAACAAATTTGGGTGTAAAACTCATCCTTGCAACTTTTAATAAAGATAAGTGAGAAGCCTTACATGTAATTGTAGTTTCTATGCTACCAAAAATGCAAGCCAATTATTTTATTTCTATTCTAAACACTACACTAAAAAAAAACACTTACAAATTGTCCAACTCTAATAATTGGCAATTTCAATATACATATGTTAACAAACGCATCATAAGCAACAACATCACAAAACTTTCATGAACATATCCAATATCAAAATTGTATTGCACAAAAATACTACAATTTATAATACACGATTAAACCATATATGGACTAATGCACTTATACAACAATGCCACTTCAAACTAACATAAGCTCATTGCACAAATCACAAACCAATTCATTTTGCATTCAAGTTACCAAATGATGTTCCCCATTTTACAATCGCATCAAAATAAATCATTTCTATTATTATTAAAAAGGTAGGGCCTACATGTTTGTGAATTGCCTTTTTTCTTCACATATGTCATTTGAATATTTTTGTGCATGCATCATCAAGTCTTTGTTTATTTTTCATGTGTAGTTAGACTTATGTTCGGGCTTATAGTCTTATACTTCGGTGCTGCACTTGTCACCATTGGACAAATCCATCATTTTTGGGGCTTGTGATAGTTTTGTGTTTTGTGACATTGTGTGTTCATGGGCTTGAAACCATTTGATTGAAAACTCATGATTGATTAATCAAACTTGGAAACTTTGTTATGAGGATCTGATTATGAACAAATAAGGGAACATGTCACTTGGATGTGATTATTTAAACATTAAAAACTTGCATGAAGCCTATGAAGGTTTCTGTTTCGACTTATATCAATGAACTACAGCAATACCATAGAACAAGCATAGTAGACACACTGCTCATTGAAGGCATAAATCACTAACGTATATTTCCAGTTTAAATCACCAAAGTATATTTCAATCACATATCACAAACATGCACATGCATCTTGTTGAGTGAAAGTGGAATTTCAATTCATCATTTAATTAACTATGGAAAGAAAAATTCTTGGAAGAACTAAGGTATCAAAGCTCCGAATAATATGCACAGCACTTTGAAGCTAACAATGAGTGCAGTCACAAAAGTGTCAGACATTCAGGTTCCTCATAAATAGAGGTGACAAGCTGCCATGAGTATCTAACTACCCGCTAAGATAATCAGCTCCCAATAGTGCTTGCAAATAACTACACAAAACTCTACCAAAATTTTTAGGCAAACCATTACCCAAAACCTCCCTCTGATTTTTATGTCCATGGTAAAAGGAAAGCATGTGTCCATGGTATCTTCATTAATGTTGCAACAAGCTTGTGAAGATAACCTCTATTTTATTTTGGCTCGTCTTGTTATAAACCAATGCAAGCAAGCATCTAAGCTTCAGGCCTAGCGAGGTGTATATAAAGATTAGTGATAAGCCCTCCTGCATCTTGAACATATCACTGAATCACACCACAATGTGAACATGTTCACTTTAGAATAACCTAAAACTACAAAAGGTTATAGCTGATCATTCACAAACCAATACAACCTAATCCAAAAACCAACCTCATACAAAAATGCAATATTTGTATGAGCACCTTGGAAGTTCATTGCATATGTCAATGAGATAAAAGTAATCGGTGGTAATTTGAGAATTGTAACCCATACATTGTGACAAGCTTTTGCCATGGTACTCATGTGTAGCACAAAATACAAGCATTGATGTTGCTTAACTCCATAAGCACACTACAAACCTAATCACACTTGGTCTATCCCAATGTCAATATGCAATGGAAGAGGAATTGTCTTGTTGTACGACTCACAATTCAAGGGGAGCCAACAAGGGATTCATATTTAGTACCTCCGAATCTTGGTGGCCTACTTGTGAATCCACAAGTTTAGTCTCTTTAGGGGTCAATACACTTGAGGAAAGGGCTTGCTTTGCATTCATGTTGTCATGACCTACTGGAACCCTTACAATAGTCCTTGATGCCTCATTGTTGGTGGAACTTGAACTAATCAATGTCAAGGGCACAGGCTCTTGTACTGGAAAATTGGTCCCAACATCCACTTCAACATTTGATGGGTCCACAAGGTGACCATCTTGCAAAACATTTTTAGTGTCATTAACACCCAATAGTTCCCCAAGGCGATGATGTTCCTCAAAGACAACAATGTTGTCAGCTCCACAACACGATGGGCACGTCTTACACTTCACAAAACATCGCTTATGAAATGGCACGTGACAGTATACACACCTTATGATATTATCCTCCTGTAAACCATAAAGACAACAATCTCATGAGCACATACTAACAAGTATTCACATTTCTCCCACACTAGCTATAATGCATCTAGGCCTTCTTGATCTCTAATGTTTTACAACCTTAAGCAGGGAGGTAACAGTGTAGTGATAGGGAATTTAAACCTTTTTTCCCCCTCTGCATCTTTTACTAAGCACTGACTGCTCTATAAGGTGGAAAGTGAAGTAGAATCTATGACAACTCATTTCTGAGCATGGATTTGGACATGATGGAGCAAAAGTGGACCGCCCATTACAGCTCTGAAGAGAACGTGGGAAGTCTTCAGTTGTTTGTATGGTCTCAAGTTTTTGAGGCCTCATGCTATTGTAACGTTTAGTCATTTTGGCTCATTTTGCTATTGGCTAGCTTGAGTCAAATTTCTCTCCTTGTTTCTTCTCATGAAAGTTGCATACCATTCTAGACATCCTTTTGGGAGTAAGTCTTTTCAATCAGAGTGGAAAACTGTACTTGGAATGGGAATATGAAATCATCAGGGTCATTGCACAACTCCACTGCAGCACAGCGCTCCCCTGATTTCTGACAGAAAGTCAAGTCTCGCTTTATGTGCACAGAAACTTTCTCCAAAAGTGACTGCATATACTCTGGTAGAACTGTCATGTGTCCAACCCACAACCACAGATTCTGTGGAAAATCAAAACCTTACAGGTCTAAACTCTCTCCCCCACCTATTGCATGGCTGGGCTAGCAAGATAGAAAACCAGGGAAACCCTCACATTTACTGAAATGATAACAACAATCAACTGCCTATTCCATGGGATTCCAAGTCTTATATGTCACAGTGGTGATGAGCAATCTTTAATTCTGAAACGAGCCCTATGCCTTTCATTGTGAAAAAAAATTGAGAAAGAAATTGGTTGCTATCAACTACCAAATATGTCATCAGACCAGATGAAAGTTTGCAATGATACCAGCAAAGGCGCCTTTGGAAAGGTCAACAAGGTCTCGTAGAGCAAAGAAGTCATTGTTCTCGAGAAGGTAACTATAAGAGGTAGCAGTAGCCTGGATCCGTTGGAGTGCAGGGCAGCCAATGCAGGTCACCATCTTGCTCAGTCGTCCTCTCATCTCACGAACATGTGCTAAAATTGGAACTCTGGAGTACAGGTATGGATTCACTGCACTCACACACAACATTGGCTGACCCCAAACCCCCCAACCCGCCCACCCAACCATTCCCTCCCCTCAATTCAATATGCATAAAGATTTGTAGAGCCTTGCATGGGGTTTGAAGCATCTGAATCTACACTGCAAGATGAGTGCTGAATTGCATCTGAACAAGATGGAACAGGGAGGTACCTGATTGTAGATGGAGTCAAGGTATGCCTTTGCAAGCTGTGAAACCTTGTGGGGGGTAAAATCCCAGAAGTGCAAAACATGTGCAGGTATAACAGCAGTTTCATTCAAATGGCAAGTTGAACAATAAAGTTGGCCACTGTATTCACACCAACGTGGCTCACCTAACCCAAAGCTTTGAACCAGGCTTGATACCAGGCCTATGGGGATTTCAAGATGCATGTGGCAACCAGCACACATGTGTTGTTGAGCACGAAGTTGCTGCTTAAGTGCTCTCTTCTTGTGAACCTGTAGTATGAGCCTAATGGATGACCCCAGAACAGGCTTCATCACTGGTTCAAGAATATCTGACCTCGGTGAATCCTGATGCTCAGCATAATTTGCCCCAAAATCCTCCAATGGGAAGTGAGATCCACCCACTTCACCCTCCAAATCTGAAGAACGTGCGTTTGCAGGTGTTCTAGTGTTGCCAGGAGGGGGAATGGAATATCCTGTGGGGAAAAGAAATCTTAAGAGTGGAGCAGCATTGTTCAAAGGGGGACCTGCTCGAAGAAGAGACTGCAAACAGGCGTGAATCAATGCACTCCGGGCCTCAACAACATTAGGCGAAGTGTGGCCAAACAGTTTCCAGGACTCAGATTGCACTTTCTCCCAGCAAGCTGGGAGGGCTATTTCTGCCTGTGATGAGAACCTGCGGCTCAATTGCTGGTGTAAGGCAACAAATTCTCTATACCGTCGTTCTACTTCCCATTCCTTTCCATCTATCCCTCTGACAAGTATCCGATACACTGTGTGGTCTTGGATGCCCACCACCCTATCTCCAAATGAAGCTCCCCCTTGTTGTTGATGAGCCCCCACAACTTCAGCCCACAAAACCTCAACAGATTGGCTCCCCGACAATTGAAAGGGTCTCAAATCTGAACCCTGAACTCTTCCTGACATTGAAGCAGTTAGGCTCCCATCTCGCTCAAGGGGATGGGGATGGAGATGAAAAGGTTTTCCAACTTCAAAGACTTGATGCCCACTACCATGAGTATCAAAGAGCACATCCTCCATATCTGGAACTATGTCCATATAGGTCTCAATCACATTTGATTTCTCCATGGACCTTGCAAGCTGGTCATGCACAAATGTTAAAACAGTAAGATATCGAGAGGGCTTCCCAACCCGAAAGATCAGCTGTAGTTCCACATACCATATTCTACAATTTTTGCATAGTCCCTTGTTTATGGAGTCATATGCAACAGCATGATATAAATGTTCCTGTTTGAGAAATGAGATAATGAAAAATGCTAACAAGAACAGTGACCAATGAGATGAACTTCCAAGCAAATGCTTGGGATGCTCTGACACTCACTCCAGAAATCAATTTCCAGGACAGATACTTGCAATTTGACCAATATGACTACATTAAAACCCCAACTCTTTTTTGCTCTAGAAAGTCTTGGCCGAAGAGTTCACCTCATCAGTCTCTAAAGGCTGAGTTCTCTGAGATAATTCCTTCTTGCCAACAGCTGCATCATTTCCTCCTTTCCCCAACATCTTCAGGGGGAATTGGAGAGCCCTCCCCAACTTTGTAAGGTCCAGTTGCAAAAGCTCTTCTGCATGCCTGGAGCTTAAGCGCATAACAGACCCCCGCTTATGACCAACCTCCCCAACAGCTCTGGTAGAGGGCACAACTTCTTTCTCTGTGAAACTGCCCATGATACTTGATCCAACAACTTCCATCTCCAACCCTGATTTTGCAGCAATGTTTTGAGAACCATTTCCGTCAATAGACTTGGAGACGATCGCTCCCAGTGCAATTCCTGGTCCATCTGTCATGGATAGATCTCTCAACTCACATCCTTGGCTACTTGAATCATATTGACTGCCAGTCAGTTTCTGAGTTGTTGGCTCTATCTCTTTGATTCCAGATTCTATCCAATGTGTTTGGTTGAATTCACTGAAGGAGCTAACTGTCAAGAGCCCATCTTTTCTGACACTTGATGACTCTTCTGTAACAGAATCCTTGCAGGTTCCAGCCAGGGAAAAATCCTGGTCCCCTAAGGATGACTTTCCCATGGTGAACCCAGTTCCAGAAAATGCATGAGCATCTGTGTCACCACCATGTTCCTCTGGGTCAGGCCTCTTGCTCCCACTCCACAGACTGTGAGGTGTTCCAGAATTCTGATCTGGTGATGAAATGGGACTCAACGATGCAGATTGAGTTGTTTCATTTTGATCCAAATGTGCTTTGAACATATTGTCCTCACCAGATTCACCATCCTCGTCAAGCTCAACTCTGCCGGTTCCCCAAATGTCTTCGGTCATGAAACTATCTCCAGTAGATCTCTGCAGTTTTGAAGGTCCTGCCCTGATACTCTCTTGATCAGCGCCCACCAGTTGAATTTCTTGGAGGTGAAGCAGATTCTTAGACAAAGTTTTTTCTGTAGTCAAGTCATCAACTGTGTTACTGAAACTTTCCAAGCCCTCCCCATTCTCATGAACAAAATTTTCCCAGTCATCACCACCAAATGCAAGCTCTGAAACAGCATTCTGAATCAGCCATTGGTGGTTAGTGGCACTATCTACTGGATTTTTCCCATCAAAGCAGACATGCTCATCCTCTTCCATATCAACCCCAAACATTGAAGAATGCTCAGAAAAGTCCTCATTGTCAGAAATTCCGTTCTCTGGATCAAAATTGACCAGATCTGTGCCTTCAGTTAGTACACCAAGGGTTGTCATGTCTGTCTTATCTTTGTCTCCAGAAGAACCAGCATCAAAACCCCTGTTCCCTGAAACCCTAAACTCTTCCTGGAAAACAGGGCTGTTTTGTTCAGGAGAACTACAAGAGCTCTCAATTGGAGAAAGGACATCTAGTACAGCTTCAACTTTATGCTCCTCCATAGCAAAATGAGATAACTTTGGATCACTGAGGTCAAGATCTACATCCATGGAGAGGTTCATATCGACTGCATTCAGTGCCAATGCAATGGAAAGAAATTCATCAACTGTGTCATCCCTTTGAAGCAAAGCCCATGGTTGATACCACTGCTGAAGGACTTGTTGGTGCTGCACTATAAGCTTTAGCCGAGCCCCAAGGAGTCTGGTATTCAAAGACTGCCGGATCCACAGCCGAAACTTTCCATGAGCACTTGTAGCCCAATTTAGGTCACGGATAGGCTGAAGTCCCAGAGAGCCCCAAAAAATTTCACTTCCTTGCACAGGGTCAAAGGGCAGTTGCTGCTCAATACTTTCCAGCAAGCCAAAGAAGGAGGGCGGTGTCTTGCTCGACCTCCATGCTGCAAATCTTGATCTTGGAAGCTTCAGACCATGCACTAGTGCCTGTTCAAGCAGAGTGCAGAGGGATGCAACTGCACCAACAGAATTCTCCAATGCCTCTCCCCCTGATTTCACAGACTCTGCCAATACCAGCTTCAATGCTTTCTTCAGCTCTTGCATCATTTCATTGCCCATCTCCATTTCCAAGGCGGCCATTTTTTCACCTTCTTCTGGCAACCTCGTGTCCACATTAATATCCTCCCAAGTTCAAGCCTAAATTCTTCAGATCCTTACTGGAATTTGAGTTTGCATAAGAACATTATGAATGAAGGCGAGGAGTTTATAGAGGAATCTTGGTGTGCAAATCTGCACTAGTAAAAAAGAGAAATGTTGGAAGCAAATAGTGAGTGTAAAGCTAAACTTGGCAGTAGAGATTAAAGAAATCCATCCAAAAAAGGGTTGCACATTTTAATACCAAAAAAAGGATCCAAATTAAGTACTCTAGAGGAAACTGCTCTTCTATTCACTGCAGTTTTTAACATTGGGTTGTGCCAAATCCCAGGAGCAAGGAGACACATAGGAGACTACTTATATAACACTAAAATCTGCCACCCTTGAACAGATTCAAACACTAATGGGTCAGATGTCTAGTATGATATGGCAAACCCATCTCATTTTATTCTCAAATTAGGGTTCTTGTTGCATGGGTTAAAATCAGCTCAAACCCTGACAACAGCATTATATGAAACATTAAGGTTCAAGGGCCAACACACTATAGCTGTAGTTGGGATGGGGCAGGAAAGCTTTCTGAACAACTTGGGTACACTAGAGAAGGGTTATTTTACAACACAAAAAAGTTGGATCCCATAGCCTCAAATTAGGGATCTTGTTGGATGGCTAAAAGCATCTCCTTATACCCTGACAACAACATCATATGAAACATTCAGGTTCAAGGCTCAACACAGTAAAGCTGTAGTAGTTGGAATGGTGTAGGAAAGCTTTCTGAATGACTTGGGTACACCAGAGAAGGCTATTTTTACAACATAAAAAAAGTTGGGTCTCAAAGTCTCGAGTTAGAATTCTTGTTGATCATGGCTAAAATCAGCTCCTACCCTGACAACAGCATCACATGAAACATTCAGGTTCAAGGACTCAACACAGTAAAGCTGTAGTTGGAATGGGGTAGGAAAGCTTTCTGAATGACTTGGGTTCGCCAGAGAAAGCTTTTTTTACGACACAAGAAAGCTGTATGCAAAACTTCAAACGATTACATGAAAGAATTCTTTCACCGCCGTCTGAGCATCATCGAGATTCCTAAGTACATCTGAAATGGGAAGAAGTTGGAGGGAACTTGAGTGAGTGATATTTGCTCTGGATGCTGCGAATTCCCCAACCCTCATCAGACCTAATAATTTTCAAACCCTAACAACTTTGTCAGAACTGACGCATGCTTCATTTGGCGTTGCCTTGAGAAGGTATGAAGAAGAGCAAATTTATGAGAGAAAACTTACAAAACGTATGCTGATGAAAATACTTACCCTTCTGCAAGTACAAATCGACCTAGACTGGGAGTTTTCTTGCATTATTGTCGTCCTGCCGTGATTTTTGAATCTCCGTTGGACTAGACGGAATCAAATTGCGTTGAAACTCCAAACAATCTTCATGAAAACAGCTCAATAAAAACCACCCCGAGTGCAGCAGATCAAATTTTTTAAAAAATCCGCCACTACCGGTATACTTTCCGATCTTCTCTTCTCCTATTAAGGAAAAAAAAAACTCACTCTTCAATCCGGAACCACCACCACCACCCACCCCCTAAGGAAAGAACCCAGAGATCGTCCAGACCACCAAAAGCAGGGACTTCGAACCACTCTAACGTGCTCCAAGCTCACACATCATGGTCCATGTGTGAAATCTTTCTTTCCACTGCAACATCGAAGGAGGTGGAAAAACAGAAAAAACCAGCCGCCCCCAGCGGGGCCCCCCGGAAGAAAGAATCCTTGGAGCTTCTCCTCCGGCCGGCCTTCCAAACCAAACTAATAAATTAAATCCATTACATACAATAGGGAAAAGAACCAATTAGGTAGCATGCACTTGGAGAAATTTCCTTGAGCATTTGGAGGGCACCTTAATAGAGTTTTCCTCAAAGTCACCTTGTCTTCACCCTATCTTTGGGGCCTCCTTTCACCCCCTATCCCCTCTTTGATCCTTGAGTAAGGTCCGCAAAGTAAGGAAATTTTATTAAATCTGGGTATGAAATCAGCATTTAATGCACAAGGTTCGAGGTAATTATAGTAGTTGTACAGGTAGGAGCAGTGAAAATATATGTAGTAGGAGTAGTGGAGGTGCCCAGGAAAAAGGACAGAGGGGGTCAAAACATGCTGAGACTGAGTTTATCACAAAAATAAAATAAAATGGTGCATTTCTGAGTTTGCCCCCGCCTCCTTGGATGCTAATGTACTTTTTTTTCAGGGTTTTTTCTTACTCTCACCCGGTGTTGGACCAAACTCAGGGTTCTGGTGCTGGGTTTTCCTGTCTTTACGGAAAACTCTATTATAAATATAAGCTAATGATGTAACCCTGTCAAAGTTTTATTGAAAAACAAAACACAACACCAAAGGACGTGGAAGTACAAAAAGAGCTTCCATGGTGGTCGTTGAATGCCAAATGGCAAATAATGCAGAACCAAGCAGTGATATTTGTTTGGTATCCTTACTCAAATACCAATTGATGAAACCATGCAAAAGTTTATTAATAAACACACCGTAGATTTGGGAAATGTACAAAGGTATAAGAAAAAGGAAAAGGCCAAAGTTACAGGATGTTAAATTAGCTAAAACTAGATGTCAAAAAACAACCATCAGTAGTAGTAGTAGGTTGGCCATATTTTTTTATGTCAAAAATTGACCGTTTGCAATAGGTCAGATGTGGTGATGGGAGGTGTGTTTTGAAGGGGTTGGGAAGTAGTTAAGTCTATGGCTATCGCACAACTTAAAATGGAGGACACTTGCATCTTTTACAATGTGATTGAAACTTTTTGACAAAAAAAAAAAACCGAAACAGAAAGATCAAGGCCCTGTGGCCTTTTTAAGTTCCAAATGGCATTTGCACAATTGTGTAAAAACACACCAACCTATTTGTGTAGACATCCAAATATGTCAATTGTTAAAAGGAGGAATTGATCAATGGGGTGTTAGTCGCAATAGTTTCTTTCTTTGGCTTGAGCCACATCAAAGGCATCAAATCTTTGAATTGTGTAATATCAGGGAAGTAAATCCACTCGTATTGGGCAGCAATGACAATGTCAATTAGGGTGTGAATGTCATTTTTAGTGAGCACAATGTTGATGAGAGGAGTTGAACATGGTTCAAAAAACGCACGTAATTGTTTCATCCCATGTGGAAGCTAAATATCTTACACAATGGCAACAAGAGGTTGATGGGATATGTGCACACGCGTTGATATTTACAATTGAAGGATGGGGTAGTTGAAGTCGCATTCAAAATGTTGTGGAAAAAACTAGAAAAAATAATCGAACAATTGGAAAAATTATTCGAGTTGTAAATTAAAAGCATGCCCTTAGGCCAAGACATGATAAAATTTGGGCATGATGGGCTTTAGATGTTTCGTCGGAAAGCATGTTAGAAAAGGTATGATGATGTAAACATTTCAAAATGGAAATTTGAAATCAAATCATTTGTTGTCTGATGAGTTATTCAAACAAAGGAAGACATGCACAAGTGGGGGGGTGGTAAAAGATCACATGTTGTTTCGAAGTGTTATTGGAAAAGAAAGATGTTATTGTTGACTTGTGTTAAGGCTTTAAGGAAAAGATGTTGATCAACCATAAACCTAGTATCTATGACTAAAGTTACAAAATCCTAACCCACTAAATAGGTAGTTGGGGTGATGGTGGTTGTAAGTATGAGCCCAACACTAACAAAAATTATTGGGAAAGAGGCTTCTTTACGAGCTAGAGGTCTTTCTAGGCTATCAAAGGATCTTAAACCCAAGAGACACTTAAACATTTGAAGGAAAAAGTAGTCAAAAGAAAGAAAGGATTCTATGAAAGTGGAGGAGGGAGGTGTGCATCATAAAAAATACGATGGCCATTACACAAAACACTAAATTAAAATTCCAAAAGTTATATGAACATCACCCATTCCAAAGAAAAGTTTCATATGTCAAATATCCTTTAGAAAGACATTTTTTATGAAGGATGAGTTGTATGATGTTTCCACCTACTACACAAAGTTCTTAAAATACAACTCTTCTTAACATTGAATTAAAAGCATTTGCCATGTCCGACTACAAAACAACCTAAATGGGGTGAAGGTCTAAAGTGCACATGATGCCATGGATTATTGCTTCATAACTGTCCTTAATTGTAATTTTAAATTGGTGCACGGAGAAATGTGTTGTAAAAATGTCGTGAAATTTAAAACATAAAGTGGGGCTTGTGAGTTAATATAATGTTTCCCCCATTATAATGGGACAAATTTTAACTGAAGGTTTGGTCATGGCTAAGAGGCAGACCACTCCAAAGACACGTGTAATTTGAAATGGAATGTGACTTTATGTAATATGAAAACAAAGATGAAATGATTAACGGAATCCATTTGTTGAATCTTCTAGTGAAAATAATCCCAAAGGTATTCAAAACCCATCTAAAAGGACCATTTGCCGATAAATGTGACATGCATTGGAATTTTCACTTGCAATAATTAAAAGAAAGCTTGAGGTCCTCATTTAGCTTGTAGTCTTTAAAGAAAAATGGAAAGTAAGTGGTGTTGGAAGACATGGGTGTAAAGGAAAATGGTGCCAAAACATGAATTGTTTAAAAATATTCTTTCGCACTTCCAAGAGCTAAACTATAGAAAAAACATTTATGAGCTAGAGGATCATGTTGGGGAAAAGGCATTGAATTCAAACTTGTCGCCAAAACCTAAGCTTGCAAAAATAATTCCTCTTACATGTTTTCTCAATTATTTGTTAGAAAGTGTTTGAGTTGAATTCGCATTTCCCTATGCCTTGTCATGTTGCCATGAGGGGCAAATCAAAACAACATTGGGGTAACAAGAGGAACAAGTGTCAAATTGCCACATCAAGGGGGTCTTACATTAATTTATCCAATGGAAAACGAAATGCCACTTGTACATCACGTTGTAGAGCAATAGGGATGTCATTATATAGTCAAGGATGACAAAAGCATAAATGAAAGGACCCAAGGAAATTTAATGCCAAAACCCAAATCCAAGTTAATGTGGGTGGGGTGAGAACAAGGGAGGATATTGAGCCGGGATGGTCACAAGGGTTTGGATTAGATGAATTAGATGTTGCAACTTTGCTTAACCACAACACAACTAATGCAATGTTAACAAAAGTGATGCAACGTGCTTAAAAAACATTGCTTGAATTGGGGATTGGTTCAAACATAGGCAAAGAAATTTTAACCTCTATTTTTAAATTATAAGAATTAGGTCCTATTCCATCTCAAGATGATTTGCCAAATGGACCCACTACTCAAAGTGAGTCAAGTGGGTTAAGTGGAAAAAACCACTTATGGTAGAGGGTACCTCAATTGATGTAACTCATGTAACTAGAAGTAAGACCTTATAGCAAAACCATGAAGGAGTAGATGCAAAAATAGACAATCCAAATGTTTTTCAAGGTGCAAGGGCAGACACAAATGGAAACATGTAATTGTCACCCTTAACAAGACCTTTCAGAGATGTGCAATTGAAAGGAAAAACAAATCTTCCATCTTATATCTAATTAGTTAGTATTTGGATCTAACAAAAGGGAAGGATCTGTTTAGGTTCAAGACAAAGAAGAAGATGAAAAGATGGAAGACTATGAAAATGTTCACCCAATAAAATTATATTGTCATTAAGAGGGAAACCACCTACACAAACATTAGCTTGAATCTTAGGACCATCTCCAAGGTGGATTTGATAACCAAGAGTTGTATGATCACTTCAATGTAGTTGCTGCAAAGTTAGTTGGCCTCAACAATGTGATGTTGGGATGTGAACGAAAACAAAAAAACATGAGGTCGCCTTTGAAACCTCAAAGCATTCGTGAGGGGTAAAACTACCCGAGTCAACCAACTAATCCCCACATCAAATTTGAAACACAATGAAAAATCATTTATGATATGGGGGAATTTGGAAGGCATGGGCAATTAAATTCATAAGAAGGAATAGGAAGGAAGGGCTTGAAATGGAACCTTTCATTGAGATCTCTAGTACATTATGAATATATCCACCTTCTTAATTATAATGTTTGTGGGCTAAATAACACCCAGTAATTCGCAAACTAAGCAAATACATAACATCTCCCCAAAAAATGATGACATGCTATTACAAGAGCATAAGCTTAGAGGGGATAAAACAAATAACCTATGTCAAATCCTATGGAGGGAGGTTTCTAATTGGACAATTGAAGCATCCCTAGGTTATTATATTAATGATCCAAATTCAAGAGCTAGAAAGGGATGAATTAATTCTTTTGTGGCAAGAAAATGGGGCAAGTTAATCACCTAAACAAACACACTCATGATTAATCGCCTTCATTAGTTTAAAATCCTAAGGGTAAAATGTGGTGACATAACAATGGCCAACATCTACGCTCCTAATAATGTAGTTAAAAGGTGTATGTTTTAGGAGTTGATGGTTAAGTACCTACCTAAGGATTGTGGATGGAGCTTGGTAAGAGATTTCAATATGGTTGAACATCAAGCTAACAAGATCAATGTGTGGGAAATGCACAGTTGACAAAGAAAGGTTTTTGTGGGAAGTAATGAGAAATTCCTTAAATTTGATGGAACACCCAAGATCCTTAAATAGTTGCATGTTTTCATGAGACAACTATAGACTTGACAAGTAAAGGATCATAGTTCACATCGATTATGTGTACTTCCCAATTGGTTCTACTTTCAACCCCAAATACCTTCTAATTGTGTATATGATTAAAAGGGATAACAAGCTTTTAGATCACCTTCCTATTCATTCAACCATCCAACTAAGTAAGTCAAAAAAGAAGGGGGGAACTTGGAAAATAATATATTTTAAGGAAGTGGTAGAACAAATCTAACAAATTTGGAATAATGTTCATGAAGCTACACCTTTTTATCAAAACTACAAAAGATCATTCAATTCTACAAGTAATTTTGTAAGAATAAAGCTTTGGAGTACAAAGTCCAAGAGAAAGATCTTTGGCAAAATTTGGAAAATGCACATAACAAAATTCAAGAGAATGTCAAGGATGCATGTTTACAACAAGTTGGCGACTTAAGTTGAACATATTAGAAAACAAGAAGGTTGCTAGTCAAAAGATTTGCTCACAATTTAGGTGGAGGATGAAAGGAGATGTTTGCACCAATGAATTCTTTGTAGTAATCAAGGAAAAATCAAAGGCGTTAATTGTCACAAAGTTATGGGATAGCCATGGCCAAATAACTAGAGAAAAGATAGATATGGAGGTAATTTGTATGAATTTCTATTCCACATTGTATGACGAATGATTCCCTTCAAAAGAAACAATCAAGATCCACAACAAAATCTTAAATTCCATTAAATTTAACTTCATTAATAAAATGAACCTTAAACTAAAACATCTTATCACAAAGGAAGAGCTTAGGTTGGTTGCTTTGGAAATGGATGCAGGGAAAACTCTAGGGCCCAATGGTGTGACTATTCAAATTTTCATTCAATTTTGGTCAATTGTAAGGGTTGACTACCACAAGATGGTGGTGGAGGTGATCGTAGTTAGCAAACTCTATGAAGGACTCACCAAAGGGTTGATAACTCTCTCACAAAGGGGAGGCACGAGAAGAACACTCCAATTAAAGGCCCATTATTCTTTTCAATGTGTCTTACAAGATTTACACAAAAGTGCTATAAAAAAGGCTACAAGGTACCCTTATGTAAGTGATTAGTTTTGATAAACATCTTTCCTTCCCCTATGCTACATATCGAACAATGTGTTTCTTGCCCATGAGACCTTAGATTGGGCTAAATGGTTTAAGTAGTTGATAATCTTCCTTAAATTGGATTTTTCCAAAGCCTATGACAAAATTAATTGGGATTTTTTGTTCAAAGTGTTAGAGAAGTGAAGTATGTCCTTGAAGGCCATTTTGATGATTAAATTATTGTTTGCAAATGCTAGAGTAGTTATGAATTTGAATGGCCAACTAGTAGATACCTTCAATATCAAAAGGGGCGTTAAGCAAAGGTGCCCAATGGCCCTTTACCTCTTCATCCTTATAGGTGAAATTCTCAATCAACTTGTTAAACAAGCAGTAGTTTAGTGGGTCATCATGCTAGATGGGGCTAATTAACAAACCATCTCCTAATACACAAATGACACTTCATTTACAATGTGTGCAAATAGTCTTACATTTTCTGACCTAGTTAACATCCTTAAGGAATTTGGTATTGCATTAGGTTTTGGAATAAATTGGGACACAAACATAACGTATTGGTGTGAGAAGGGTGTGATAACACCCCTTGTTTGGTTCAAGTCATTAAGGTGGAATTGGCCAAAGGAGAAAATATTGTCTAAGTTGTTAGGTATTTCTTTTGGTTTAAATTTGGATGTAGTTGATGTAAAATCATTTCTAATTGAAAAAATTAAAAAACAATTGTCATATTGGTGCTTTGTCCACCTCTCCTTGGTAGGGAGAACAATAATAATTACCTTAGTTTTAACCTATTCATTGTGATATTTTGGTGTTGTTTGGGGGGGGGTTCCACCAAAGTTCTTAAGAAGATCACATCATTATTTTAGAACTTCATGTGGGGAGGAACATAACACACAATTAGGTTTAAGGTACGGTGGATGCTATACTACAAAGTTCATCGAAAGGCTTGGATTAACAGACCTTGAAGAAGTTATGGTCACATTGCTATGCAAACAAGTGTTAGCAACCTTTTAGCTAGGCATTTCTAACCTAAAAATATTCCTAAGGCACAAGTTGGCGTAGTCAAAGCCTTTGAAACACAACTAGTGGACATCAAGTTTTAATTTGGCCTCGACCTCAATAGGTGGAAGTGGGTTAAAAAGGTTCAGCTCTTAGGCTATACCACAAAGTAAGGTGGGTAGTGGCTAAAGCCTCATGAGGCTTTGGAGAAAGGTATAAAACAAAAGTGGGAAAATGTCCTCACCATGAAGGTTAAGTTGTAATGGAAGGAAGCTTGACACAAAACATGAACTAAGAAAGAAGCTAGCTTTATTTGGTCAACATGGCATACAACTATTAAAGTGAATGATTGGTGAGTGCTTCCAAACACCAACATCTCGAGCGTGTGTGAATGGTGGGACTTGGATACACCAAAGTATTATTCATAGATTCTACAAGTGCCCGCAGGCGCAAAGGGCCTAGGAGTGGACCTTCACAATACTGAAACGAATGCAATCCATTGGCCCCCAGTCCCTATCTTGGAAGCTCCCTTTTCGAGAACAATGCACTTTTGACAACAAAATTTCCAAACAAGTTTGCAATGGCATAACATTTGGTTGTGTTGCTCAAAGGTATCACATTATGGTTCATTTGGTTTGAACACAATGACTTGGTGTTCTACATGGAATGGTGGAGGAAAGAGAAGCTTCAGAGGCTTGTGTGTGGGGACTCTTCTTGAGTATGCCATAATAGAGTGGGGGGAAGACCCTTGCTTTAATAAGTGTTTTGCCCATTGCTATGCAAAACTATATTAATTCATTTGACAAGGCTTGGGGAGGGCAATCCTTACTTTATTGTCAGGATGACATAGCCATTAGGTGGTCCTGTCAGCTACCTTTAATGGGTTTGTTTTTTTAGTTGTTGTTTTCTTGTTGGTCCATTCCCTTTGGTTGTGTGTGCCATTTTTCGTTTGCCTGTCTTTGGGTTGTGTTCTTTTTAGCAATGAAGTTTTTTTCATTTGTGCCCCCCAAAAAAAGAAAATGTCAGAAATGTTTCGATTTCCTTTTTAGGGTTAAGCTAGGATTGATTTCAGCATACAACAGAATTGCCAATTTTCTGAGGTTGGGGTTTAGGCATTAGAGTTATCAGTAAAACACAGCACTGGAACCCTGAGTTTGACCATCATTGGCGTGAGATTCAGAAAAAACTTGCAAAAAGGTACACATTTAGCATTCAAAGGGGGGTGAAACTCATAAAACCATCAATTTTGGTGGGTAAACTCAGTTTCATCCTGCCTTTCCTTGTTCCTGAGCGCCTTCACTAGTGCTGCATATATTTTCACTGCTCCAGCCTGTGGGACTACTATAATTACTCTCGAGCCTTATGCATTAAATGTTGAGTTTCTGCATTTCATAGTGAGATTCAATAAAAGTTCCTTACTTTGCGGATACCATTGAAAGAGGGGATAGGGGATGAAAGGAGGCCCAAAGAGAGGGTGAAGACACGGTGACTTTCTGGAGAACTGTAATTGCATTTATTTCACTCCACTTGAACCATCAAAAGAACTTGAACATAATGGCTTTCCATATTAAGGAATTCAGTAGATGTCCAAAATAGGGTTTAAGCCGGTGACGATGAAAGACTGCTGTTGCTGTTCATGTAGGTCTCACCAAGCTACAGCTATGATGATAGAGTTGTCTATTACAGGAATGCATAGAGAAGCATTGGCACCCACTTATTATTATTCACATTCTTATTACGACTCAAGTGTCATGGCACCAATTTCAAAGTGATGCACTTCCTCATAGAGGAAGTGGGATGAAACTCAGTTTACCACCAAATACCCCAAGAGAGGATGAAACTCAGTTTACCACCAAAATACCCCAAGACAGGATGAAACTCAGTTTACCACCATATACCCCAAGTCAGGATGAAACTCAGTTTACCACCAAAATACCCCAAGACAGGATGAAACTCAGTTTACCACCATATACCCCAAGTCAGGATGAAACTCAGTTTACCACCAAATACCTCAAGACAGGATGAAACTCAGGTTACCAAATATTGGGTATTTGGGCCACTGACAAGAAATTCTCACATCCAAGATGACTTGCTTACAATTTCTCAAGCCCCAATCATGAACATCAAAACTGGTATTGTAGAAGGTGGGGAAGATTACCACCTAATAACAGACGACTTTGAACAAATTTGTGTTCCTCCCTTTCCTTCCCTTCTGGATGGATTGGTGCATTTGATTAATAAAACTTAACTATACTCCATGTTTTTTTCTTCACCACAATCATCACAGATAAATGCAAAATTGTTATTTTTGCCCACACTCATCAGAGAAAACCCCGTAAGGTGGCAGATGGCGACGACAAAACGGGGGTTTTTGCAATAATGAATGAATGAATGAAAGGGATTTGTTTTCAGTCTTTTGCTGCGCTCTTCTTTTCCCATAAGAGCTGCTGCTTCCAGGACAAGATTGCTGTGCTATATTGCTTAGGGTTTCACGATTTCAGTGGGCAAAGTCTTCAAGAGAGAGTAGAAATGTCCGCAAAGACTGCATTTTTTGTCGGAGACGGAAGTGATTTGCTTTGATCCAAGACAAGGTTAGGGTAGCTCAATTGCTTGAGTCCCAAGTCATAACTCGCCTAGCATAATGGGAAAGGTGCTGATGAACGACGGCAGAAAGTAGAGAGCAACAGAAGGGAACAACACACCAGCAGGAGTCGGAGGTAGACGCTAGACACTGGACAGATCTGAGCTTGCGATGGCGTGACCGTTTCCATAGTAGTTGTCTTTTTCAGAACTGTTTCTGATCATCACCCGCCCCTCGCCAGATTCGGCAAAGGAGGTCTTTCCCGCGACTTCTTGGAGCAGAGATACACAGGGATATATATATAGGAAGGTCTTTGGACTGGAGACAACAACCATGAAGATTCTTTGTGATGTGTGTGAGGCGGCAGCAGCTCGCTTGTTCTGTGCAGCAGATGAGGCGGCTCTCTGCCTCAGATGTGACGAGAAGGTATCGCAGAATACTTACTCCCTTTTCCAATCAGATTCCAAGTAGAAGAAGATCATGCCAAAGATCCATAGAGTGGGACTCAAAACTTATTACTTCATCTCATAAGATGAGCCAGTGGATGTCTTAAATGTTGTCCATTGTTGTCTTCTAAGGAACATTCTTGAGATATGGTTCTGTTTAGCTGCTGGAGTTGCAGACCAATTCCCTTTGCAAAGTCCTCATTTTTGGGCGTTAGGAGGCAAAGCTTGAGTCTCTTGCCACACACTTCAGATATGGTTTCCACTAACAAGTCTTTTCTCATAGAAAGAAATTGGCTGAAATCCTCGAGTTTTGTTTGTGCTTTTCTTTTGTGGAATGTGCATGTATACTTTACATTGTGCTTTATAATGAGCAGGTGCTTTTCTTGGCAAACAACTTTTTAGTGAGGTCCTTATAGCTAGTATATAAGAAGGAATGTTTGAGGTAGCTTTGCCAGGTATTGAATCCACCCTGAGAGAGAGAGAGAGAGAGAGAGAGAGAGAGAGAGAGAGAGAGAGAGAGAGAGAGTTGTGGGCTGGGTTGATTACTGACCGAGTGGAAGCACAGGTCCATGGCTGCAATAAGTTAGCAAGCAGACATATGCGGCTAGAGCTGGCAGAGTCTAGAGCTGTGCCTCACTGTGACATCTGTGAGAATGCTCCAGGTACTTTTGTTTTTTGCTTGACCTTGGGAACAACTGACAGCAATCCCTGCATGTAAACTTTTCAATTAGGGTTCTCTCAAGTTCATGAATATTTTGCACTGGATACTGCAAGCACAAGATGCTTAGGTTAACTGATTTTCTGTTATAAACTCAATGTATGTTTGTGCTTATTCACTTCCAAAGGTGGGACCCCATTTGACATGCACCATGGACAACACTATTGCTTGTGTTGCAGCTTTTTTCTTCTGTGGGATTGATGGGGCATCCCTATGTCTACAGTGCGATGTGGATGTGCACGTAGGGGTGAAAAAGTCACATGAGCGGTACCTTTTGACAGGCCAGAGAGTGGAGGCAAGAGTCTTCTTTCCTTTTTGTTTCACAGTTGTGTTTGTTGGGGAGACTTGTCTATCAACTGGCTTTACACAATAGTTTGTGTGTTGGGCATGTAATGTACATATTGTGGCTTCCTGGGCATGTATCTGCCACATAGCAGTGAGTTCACAAATTGATTCTTCTGAAGTCATTGTTGAGTAATTGTAGCTAGTCAGTGCTGTTCATGATGAAGGTTTGGGTCTGATACTTTGTGAGTGACACTCATGAGGTTATGACTGCACTCACTCCTGTCATGTTTGATTTGGTTTGGCTGGAACTAGCACAGTAGGTATCTTTGAAGTGTTTGCTGGATTTTTCCCTGCATTCTTCTGAAGGCAGACAGAGCCAGTCAGGGGGTTGTGAAATTCAGACCAGATTGTATACCTGCATTAAATTTCTATCACTGATCACAATTTTCATCGTGATAGGGTAGACAGTGAATGTTTAACATATTGTGTTAGATATTTTCTTTGTAGTTGAAATCCAAAGCTATTTTATGTCATTGCTCCCTTTCATAACAGGCTGGATATAGACTGATGTCATCACTCAAAGCTCATAGGAATGCTTGCCTTGCAGCATCCTACAAGAAAACTGACAGTAAAGGAGAGCATTGCTGTTGATATACAAGCAAGGGATTTCAATAGTGACAGAACTCAGCAGCAACAGATCATTCACCACCACCACCACCATCACCACCATCATCATGATGACACACTCCAAGCAGGGACGATAATCATTGCCAATTCAAGTGGTGAACACAAGAGTAGCAATGTAGTTGGTGATAAGAAGGACCATCTGATGCTCGAGAACAACCAGACTGTATCAGGCATGATTGACCTGAATGCTCAACCCAGACACTTGCTGTCTCAAGCATCTCTCCCTGACAAAGTAATGCATTACTTGCAACAATTGTATGATAACATGAAGCTGTTGAAATTGTATGAAGCTGGGACATCAAGATTTCCTGGTATATTCTCTATGAAGGAAGGGAGAATGGAAGGAAATTTTAACTTATGACTTTCTTTTTTTGAAGCTGGAAATCTCATATGGTGTGGTATTTGCAGGGTGATGGAGAGCAAGCGCCCACATTAACAAGCAGTGATGATGGTGTTGGTGTTGTTGCTAGCTTGCCATCTACTGCACTGCAAGTGGCTGGAAGGTAGTTTGTTTGAAACCACAGAGATCAGGCCATCTATCTAATCAGAGTTGGGCTCATTATGCCAAGTGCATCTCACCTGTAAAGTTGGCTGGTTGTATTATATTGTCAGTGACAGTGTCATTGTAGATTGTTGGGATGTTGTGGTATACGTCTTCCTTGTGGAGTCCTCTTGTATTTTATTACAGAGCATTTAGGAGAAACACCCCCACCTGCCCTGCCTCTATGCCTGTCATACAATACTTTCCTTTGTTTAAGGTAGTTTGGACAGAGTGGTTGATGGTCATCTATGGGTCTTTTGAGAGCATTTGTGTTATAGTGAGGTCCACCATCTTAGTGCTCTCGAAAAGAGTAGTGAGTATGGTGGTACTTTTTACAAAAAAAAAACAGAAGAGTTGACTTCCAGTGTAAAATTGTACTTGATTCCAAAGTTTTGAAGTAAACTCATGAATTGGCTTCTTGTAAAGCAATGCAGAGTGCATTCGGTACCTTCATCAATGATCTTGTATGTTGAAAGCAAGACGCGTAGGTCATTGATGTTCATTTCCGCAATGGGTTTTCTGGGCAGACTTCAAACCATTCTATTTCAACCTTGTTGGAAAAGGTGCAGGTTTGATTCTAACTATGCAAACTCAAGCAAAATGATACAGCCTCCAATTGTCAGTGCATTTTTACCAAATAAGTCGGCTTTCACTGTAGATAAAGCAAAGGGATCTCCATCTTCTATTGCCTTCAGAACTGTGCCACCTCCAGAAAAAAGATAGTACTTGGTACTTTTGAGTGCTTTCTCATGTAGCCAGGGATGCAAATTGTCAACATTCACAAAACAACCAACATTTGTTGCCTCTGCAGGAGGCTTTAAGGGAACAATAGTGAGTGGGCCATAAGGGTTGGAGAGAAGAGTTCAAGGGATAACCCTAAACGACTATAAGTTCACTATCGACTAGCCTATCTTGTTAACAAAACAATACATGGATGAAAGATGCATGAATGGATGAAGGATGAAGGATGGATGAATGAAAGATGGGTGGTTGGATGGAAGAATGAATTGATGATGGATAAAAAATGAGTGGATGGATTGGAGATGAATTGATGAAAGATGAAGAATAGATGGATGGATGGAAAGCTTAGGATCAAGCACTTGAGATTTAATGTTTTTGTTTCCTTGCATAAGGTGGAATGTGAAGGCAAAGGTGAAACAACTCTATTCATGTACAAAGTATACATTTCTAAAACACATGTACATAAGAATCTCATTATTCCTATGCATGCATGTTCAAACTAAATACAATGTATAGATTTAAATTCAAAACATAACAAGATAATTTTATAAACATTATTACAAATGAACAAAAATATTAAAGGATTCAAACTCATCTCTTTATATAACCTAGGTGGTTTTTACTAGTAATTGAAGTAGTTAAACATAACACTTTTTTAAAATATGGAACACTAATTAGGAACTCAAGTAATTACTTAACTAAGTAAGAATTAACATATTGATTAATAACTAGTTAGTTAATATTCATAAGATTTAAATTTAACACATATAAACATCATATCTGTATTTAATACATGATAACATCTAACTAACAAAATAATTACAGATTCTAATTTATCATTAAGCCCCATCACAAGCATTGACAAAGATGACTGGTCTTTTATAAATCTATGGCCTCAATGACATGCGCCATGAACATCAAATGAAGAAGGATCCACATCAACAATATAGTTTATACGCTTTGATGAAGCCCTGTCCACACACAAAAAGAAAACAGATTCTGATTAGATGTGACGGATGCACATCAAATGTTTTGTTTCATGACTTGCCAATCCTATTGAACAAATGCAAGAAGGATGATGATTGACCGGTCTGTGCTGCTTTTAAGCCTCTTAAATCATTTCATGCCCCCATGATTATTACAGTCTAAACAGCCATAACATGCTTGAAAATAACCTTCCATACCAACCCAACATTCTAGAGTGTGTTCTACATGCGGAGTTGATCAATCCCTTGGAAGTCCAGGAGGTCGGTTATCCATAAGCAGAAGGGGTGGGGGCGGGGGGGATGCTGATTGTGTGATACTTTCCTTCACTTCATGCCTCAAGTGTTTCTGACTCCACCAGGTATGGCCACTCTACAATCTTTTGTTCTACCTTATCGTGCTCAACCAGGTTTTTTCCCCAAGTTGACATCTCAATCCTGCATTACTTTGTGCAGCAGATTCATACCACTCACACCTTACTCTTTGCCATACAATACATAGACTCCCAAGAAGGTTTTCAACACTATGTAGAAGACAAATGACCTCACGAATAACACTGTCAAAAACCCAACAGGACATGTTGCATGCAAATCTGTCATCAGAACTGAGATTATTTTCTTGTGCAAAGAAGCTTTACCTCCGCACCTTCAATCATGATACCATATTTGGCACAAAGGAAGGTGTTGTATACGAGCCCAACGAGAATTACCTTGTGCACTTTCTTGTACATTTGCCTTCAATGGCCCAATTTTGGTGTCATACTTTGCACCGGCAAGAATTGCAACAAATGGTTGTTTAGGATTTCCCTCACATGAATCAGGTCATTTGTTCCCTCCTCCACAAATTTGTCCCATTCACATTCCTAGATGACCTAAAGAAATCCCCAAAAAGTCTTAAATTAACCAATGGTATATCCACGTGTGATAGCTTAAGCCCGTAGGGTTGGGATGGTGTCTTAAGGGACACAACAACACACACTAATCCCTATTGAAATCCCTAAAGGCACATTCCAATTCAAATAGTTTCAAAGGTTTCAAAGGTTTCAAACAAATAGCCCCAAAACTGCCAATGTTCCCAAATCGGTTTCACAGTCTTGGTTTTTATGTTCCCAAAGATCCTCTCAAAGTTACAATTTGATTTGCAAATGGGCTTCCTTCAATGGAGGGATGATTTCAGGATGTGAGGATACAGACCAAAAATCTTAGCATTTGAAAAATCATGGGAAGGAGCATCAAAACAAAAAGTTGAACCTACAAAGCAAAGTGGGATGTAGAATGAAACTGTAAGGGAAGAGGCTTCTTGGGCTTCTTTAGTTCCACCCACTAAAATATTCCTAATATGTAGTTAAAGTTCACATTTCATGTGGCAATTAATCAATATACATAAGATGAAAGAAAATCATGTTAGTCCAAAGATATTATTCATATTATGGTGAAATGACTGTACAGTATGATACATGAAAATTCTCCTTTCCCTCCTTGACAAAAGGGATACCAAGTTGTATACTACAAATTGTAATATATACAAGCTGTGTAATCATTACTGGAAACCAATGTGATTTGATACCTGGACCAGGCCCCATCCACCAAAAAGTGTACTGAAGCAACTGCTGTGACATATACCTCCTTGCTTTCAGAAGCAATCAGCAAGACCCAAAGTTGCAACATGATCAGTGGTGCAACCTTGACTAGGTCACTGATGTGTGTTGAGATTGATAGGCAGGTCCCCTTGGCTTTAATTCTGAATGCGCCAATGATGTCAAATACCCGAAAAGTATGAAAAGAAGTGGCCAGCCATTGTAACCCCATGTCAATGCCTACAAGCAAGTTCCAATGGACCATTACAAATACTTCTGTAATTGCTATGCTATTTCTCCAGACCTGATTCTAAAATACAGGGCAGCCTGTCCTAATGATCCCTGGGGCTGTTGGACATGCTGCCAGTGGACAATTGTCCAAGTTTACTCCCCACCAGTTGATTGACTTGTGCTCCAGTTGGAGTATAAAGTAGACCAACACTCCCATGAATGCAAGCCCAGCATCCAGAGCTGCAGATAGCACATAATTGTAGCGTTGCCACCATGCCTTGCGATGCCTGAATATTATGTAGTTGAAGATAAACCCAACCACAAACCAAGAGGTATAATTCACAGCAGTAGCAGGTGGCATTATTCCAGTTGCCCCAATCAGAATTGGTGTGTTAATGTAGAGAAGCCATTTTGTCTTGGGGAAGAGCTTGTGAGCCACCCAAAAAGGCACTGGAGCAAGTGCTCCTAGTACGAAGAACCAGTTGACTGCCCTGTAAATTCCAAGACTTCCAAACATTCGCTTCGGTCCTATGAGGCCCCAGATGACTGATGCATCAAAAAAGACTGTGTCTGAAGGACAAGTCCAAGGGCTGTTCTCTGGAAGGAGATCTGGCTCACAAATATTTGTGATGGTTGTGAGCAACCACCAAGCAGTACCCAAATTCACAATGGCAGCAATTACTGTTCCCATCAACTGCAAATAAAACCAGATACCTATATGAGACAAAACTCTGAGGGACATGAAATCACCAAACAAGTCAATGAAGACATCGCACAAAAATTCCAAGCCAAGAATGTGAATCTTCCTGACAAATGGTCCAAGCACCCCAAAGTTCTTACCTCAGCATGAAACATAGCATGAGGTGGGATCTTCATATAGTGCCTGAAAGCAGCCCAGAAAGTATGGAGTTATGAACCTTTAAAATGCCATTAATATGGAATCTCCGCAGAATCCTAACCTGAGCTCCATGGTTTGCTGTTGAACTATCATGACCTCCAACTTTTCCTTCTGAACTGTATGACTTATGAAGCAGATAATCTAACATAATAGACATATGACAAATGTGTCTAAGTTGCACTCTGTTATAAAGTAAATTCTTACCCAAGCTTGAAATCAGCCAGAAAATAAACAGCCTGTGCCATACTGATGTAGCCATAGGTTTTGAAGCAGACATTAGCAACAGGTCTTCCTGGGTAAATATATCCAATCATGTACTCAGTTATGATATTCAGCCCTGGTGTCTGCAGCCCACAGCACTGGTAACTTAATGCATCTTATCCCACCAGAACAGATCATAGATTGCCTCAGGGCAGCCAAGACTGCATCATAAAGCTCCCAGATCAAAGTGGTACAAGCCAAAGCAAACTTTTCCATTGAACTTTACATCTCTTGGGGACCTAAAAAGGAAAAGTTTCTGTGGCCCAAAAGTACTGGGGAATGTACATTTGTGGTACACTCAACTCCCCATCCATACTCTTACTCCTTTCACCCCTCCTGACCCATTGGTTAATATGAACAGAAGATGAACTGAGTAGAAGAACAATTTTGGTGGCAGGAAATCTAGAGTCATCGAATCACCTGATTAGTTGTTGCTGTGATGATCCCAATAGGTAGAGTGAAGAAAAGTGCCACTCCGCAGGCAAGGAGTACACCCCACCAGCGCAGTTGCAGTTGTTCATTATAGATCTCACAAGCAGCAATAGACAGGATAATCATGGCTGCAAGCAAGCCCAGGAACCAATACTGAGGCACCTCCTTGTATTTTTTCATCAACCGTGCATGCACATCAGCCTTCTCACTTAGAGCTGATTTGCTGCGCTGCCATATTTCCCTGTCAATGGTATGAACCAAAATTTAGACTTGGCATGCATCCAAATTACTAGCTCTCCATTGAGACAATGTAGTACATTTGTGAGAAAAAATAATTCAATTGACTGTTAATCATTAGGTGGCAGAGGGATATAAGTACACATATACTCATATTGACACTCAGTTTGCAACAAAAGAGGAGGACGTTCAGAGGAATGTACCAGCCGTGGTAGAGTGTGACATGGGAGAGAGTAGCAGTAAGAGCTGCAAATCCAACCCCATAGGTGAATGCAAAGAAAGTGCTGAGATGCAAGTGACCATAAGACTCGTATGCAGTCTCATTGAGTTGGAACTTGCTGTCAATCACCTGATTAATGTTGTACTGTTGCCCATTTGCTTGGAAAAATTTGCTAGAGAACACAGGAAATGTCTTGGCATCATACAAATTGTTCCAGTAGGCAATGGGGGTGATCACATACATGACTAAGATGAAACCAACAAATATGTTGGCTATGGCAAAGAAAGGTGTAGCAAGTGGGCTCAAAAGATAGGATGAAGTGGCTGCCCAGTCCAATGCAATTGCACCCACACCTAGACCCCTATATCCAGACCCAATTTGTTGAGCAGTAACTGAGTTTGGCCATGCCCAGCAAACCCATGACAGAGATGAAAGCATTGCAAAAAGGTAGCCTGGTAGGGCATAATAGGCAAAGCTACATGTGAGTGCTATGAGGAAGAACTGAGTCCGAGTCATCCCTCCCTTCGGTCTCTGATCTGTTTCATGGAGAGTCCTGTACAATTGCAAATAATTTCCAGTTGAAATGTACCAGAAAGGCTGTTATACCAAAAAACATTCTCCATTTGCATTGATTCTTGCTTTCTCTCTCTCTATCCATTCATTAAGTCTCTCTCCTTTCTCCCTACAATATGTTGAAACATGATCAGAAAGTGTACCTGAATAGGGAGACTTGGACCAAGTTTTGAGGCCACCACATTTGAGCAGGCTTGACCAAGTAGCCACGGAAGATTCCTGCCCAACCATATCCAATCATCTGCCATGCCAACAAACAACATCACCCAGAACGACATGAAGAGAATGTGCCACATATGGATGCACAAAGTACAAATTTCTGCCAACTTGAAACATACTCAAGTGTTAGAGATGGCTATACAAATCCATATTCTGGCAACTCAAAATGTACTGGATTTCTTGTTTCAAGTGACATATGGCAACTTGACCTACATGTCACTTCAGTGAACACTTTCCAGCAAAGTTGCAAACACCACACAAACACTGAAATCAATCCAGAAACTTAACTGAACATGTGAATTTCTCTCTAAAGAATGCAAAAATTTGTCCAATTTCAAGAAAAAAACAAACTATATCACAGTAGTCCGTCTCACAGATGACCTTGAGAAATCCTTAAAATCCACAGGTATGATAGTTGCTCATGACAATGACATACATCATGAAAATGGAGCACCCAGCATGTGTGATGCACATCCTCTAATTAATGCAACAAGAAGGACCCATATCTTTCTTGAAAAAACCATGTGTAAAAAGCTCTAGAATCGCACCAAACATGCTGAATCCACAAAGCAGCAAACACAGCATACATTCCTGTTTTTGTCAACAGAATATTAGTGCGTAGTACATGCCTGGGTCGTAATGGTTATCAGCAACCCAACGAAGAAGGTGATCTTCTTCTTGTAGAATGCCTTCACAATGGTCACAATGCCAATGGCATAAGCACCACCCGCCCCAGCATTAGCAAAGATGGTGATCAAAACGTGCTCCTTGATGTTGAAGGGTCCGGGATTCATGGTCCACTGCCATTTGGTAAAGGGAACCGTAAACTTGGTGGTGGGAAGAACCGCTGCCATGAGGCGGCCGAGTGGCAGAGCCGCAATCTGAGCGGAGATTGCCGTGACTGTGAGAGGCTCCGTTCTATAGGAGAAGAATTGATTGAGGAATGCCAGAATCAAGCACGAGAGAACCCCGAGTGTCCACATGCGGAATGTGTACACAGGAGTAGTTGGATCATCGGTGGTGGCCACCGTGAGTGCCACTTCCTCAATAGGAGATTGATCATCCACTTGTAGCTGCTCTTCTCCATGCTTCTTCTTCAGCTTTGCATCATCAATATAAGCATATGCTCCAGTGTCTGTGTGGCCACCAAAACACTACATATCAAAGAGAAACAGAGAGCATCATCCCTCTCAGCAGCAAAGCCTTTACTAATCAGGAACAAAGGTCCAAGTCTTGAGAAGAACAAAAGAGGAGAGAAACCAGCGCCGGGAACTACTACTTTGATCATCTGTTGCGAGTCTCTGTTGTAGTAGCAGTGAGCACAAAGGAGGTTAGAATAAGCAAACGCGTCTACACTTAACCGGATCGTCCTCTCTCGTGGATCGTCCTCAGCCTGCCGCTCGATGATAGCGAGCGCGGCTTTTCCGCCATGTATCCTGGTTCCTCACAGGATCAAATGTCCAACGAAACGTCGTCGTTATGACTACATCTGCGATTTCCTTCGACTCTTAGGAATCCAGCACACATGCGATCTGACTTCTGCATGTTACGCTGGACTTCCATCCGCCGTCAGTTACAATCCTATGTCGGATACTCTGAGAGAGAGAGAGAGAGAGAGAGAGAGAGAGAGAGAGAGAGAGAGGTTACTACAGGAGTGTTCGCAGACACTGCGACCGATAACCGCTCCCTGTTTTTCCCCTAATTTTACAACCAGCACTATTACCACAAAAGAAAACGCACACGCGCACGCCCGCACATGGCATCAAGAGTGGTGGAAGATTTCTTGATTATCTTTTTGTTGCCAAAAAAGGGAAATCAACGAGCACAGTGAATGTAGATACATACCTACAAGAGTCATGGGAATACCGTCATGATCATGAACCTCGACATCGTGAAAAACTTGCAAAAGAACTCCAGATGCCTCCGGACTCATGATACCAGGAGGCGGAGGCGGCTCCTCTTGATGCGGGGCCATGATTCCCACAAATTCCTCCGAGAACACCAAATTATGCATGCATGCAGCGGAGGAGGAACCCCGGGACCGAATTTCTTTTGTGTCTTCCTAAATATTATTAACCCTCTCACCCGCCGTCCCTCACACCAACGTTTGCTGTTTGTGTTGTAACTTGTAAGCCACTCTTCTGGAGTCTTTGTCTCAGCCCTCAGGTGTATACTCTGATTCTTTTTCTCTTGCAATTCTCCAAATGATCGGATGATCAATCCAAATCCGCCTTACAACAAATCCCAAACCTCTCATATGGACCTCCTCTTCTGCTGCTATTCCACTTACAACAATCTCCTAAACACCACTATAAAGACTTCAACAATTCGACGCCGAACAAAGTAACACACACACACACACACACGAAGCTCTTGAAAATAGGTACATGGCCACAGCTGCTGCATGTAAGCGAAATAAAATTAGGAAAAAATCAAATCATCAACAACAACAACAACAACCCATCATTTTATCTAATTAGCATTCTCCCTCGTACACTACCTACTCGAGATCCTCCTTCTAATTATACCACTGAAGTCGCTATGTCCATAATTAACAACTTAAATCATATTTTTTACTACTTCTTTCTTTTGAGGTTTATGCACAAATGCGAATCACAACACGCATGAACTCATGCACCACGTACCTCCTCCTTACACGTAAAGCAAACTCTCTCTCTCTCTCTCTCTCTCTCTCTCTCTCTCTCTCTCGCTCCCGACGCTCAATAACAAGCATTTTATCACAATGGGTCTAGTACTAGTACTAATAGTTATTGCTCTTCTGCAATCGATTGATCATGATCTCTCAGCGTCCTTGTAAGAAGACTCTGAACCAAGCTTTGACAGGATCAGCAGATTACTACTCGACCTAATTACTGAAAAAAATTTGTTGCTTGAGGGTGTTTTGTTTTTTGGACATTTTGCAACATGATTCTTCCCAAAAAAGAATTCCAAGAGCAAGAGAGTACACTCACTGACAAAAAAACAAAAACAAAAAACAAAAAATTTGCTTGGAAATTCTGTCATTCTGCAAAACTGCCTTATATTCAATCATTCTTCCCTTATGATTGAATATTCTTAAGTTCTTCATTTTTCTTAATTGGACTAATTCGAGTACCAATATATAAAACTTGATTTGATTTTTGGGCTAGGGACTAGTGGATTCAACAGAAAATGCATTGAAATAGTTGTTTCCACACTAAATAGTTTAGGTTTTTTGATGCATATGTCAAGGTCTTTTTTTACATGGCTTCAATGAAGAACAGTTTTCACATTGGAGAGGGTTCAAGGTTTTTGATGGGTTTGGTGAGGTCTTTGTACATTGCTTGGAGGGAAACCAGATTTTGGTAGGTTGGTTTTATTTACAATGGTTGTCTTGGGGAGGCTTCATTAGAGAAGGTTTAGACACATATGGCGTAAATTGTCATCTTAATGTAATATACATCACAATAAACAACATGTATTATACATTGTAATGGATGAAACGACAAAGTGTATCTCACACATGTGTCATGAGTTGTGGCCTTTTGTGTGAGAAAAACCACATTCTCTTGCAATCGGGCTTTGTGAGTATTGCAAGAACAAAGTATGGAAGAGGGGTTGCATGAGGTCTTTAAGGCGCTTGTTTGGAGAACCACAAAGGGGGGACATGTATGGGTAGTGTGCATTGTTGTTGTTTGCTTCGTCATTGTCAAGCGTATCGGGGTTTTTGTCATGGAGACATTGTGTTCACATGCTTTAATCCGCTATGACCTTTTGGCATCAACTATCTATAGCAAGAAAGAGTTGCAAAGTTTTAGTTTTTTGTGTTGGTGAAGCTGTTTGAATATTTTTCATTGTCAAATTTGTAGAGCTCAGAGAATGTGTCTTTCATTGTGTATTGTTGAAGGAAGTGATTTATTTCAAGGTTTTTTTTTGGTGATGTAGTGATATTGTATTTTTTACGTTGAATATTCATCCTAAAAAGAGAAGAAATTCGTGACGATGAATTTTCATCGGAAATGGTTTAGGTAGGATGAGAATAGGTTTCCATAGTATTTCGTCCTACCATGTTCCTTCCCATAATATGCTGAAATGAATTATTTAAATCAAAATATGTTATATAACTACCTAGGATGACATATTTATATAACGACCTTTTCTATGGTTGCAACCTCTTGGATTTCTTTTTTTTTAATTTTTTTTTGCATTCATCTTTTGAAATCTTTTTATTTTCTTTCTATTGGAAGCTTGTTATTTTATTTTATTTTTTACAACAATCATGGCCTTTCTTTTCATTTTTACTTGTATAGTGTAACAGATGAAAACATATTTTCTTTTGAAAATTTTGAGAAATCTTTCTTTGTTTTTTGTTTATTGTGATTTTGTTAACATATTCACAATTTCAAATATGCATAGAAGTTTATCATCACTAATGGTGCATAACAATGCAAAACCCATGTTTATTATACCTAATTGTTAAGAGTGGGAGGCAAATTATGATTACCAATAGGTGTAAGACCTTCCCACTCGTCAAGAATAGGTGTAAAAAACTTTCCCCCTTTCAAACCTTATGATCTATGCATGTTTAGATTCACAATAATTTTCACCTTTTGTTTTACATATGAGGTAAGGCACATTTGTGATGGCCCCCACTAATTTGAAAGTTGAATCTTTGAGTTCCATAGCCTAAAGGTGTGTAGGCCAAAAACTTAGGGGAGGCACATGGAAACAAGTCTTTTGAAATGTAAAGTATGAAAAAAAAAAATTTCAAATGGCAAAAGATATACATGCAAGAAGGGAATGTTGTTTCAATTGACGATCAAATATTTGGTGAAGAAGGTGTGTTCAATTAGAAAGTGAAAACCAAGTGGAATGCCTTATGATAGGTATAATTCACAAATGAAATAACAATCTTTTAAAATGCAAGTTCAAATTTAGTTGTCACCTTCTTGCAAGCCTTTATTTTGAAAATGTCCCACTTGAACTTTTTACCTTAAATTTTTTTAAATTGATTTTGTAACTTAAAAATGAAATGATAGAAGATATGTATTTAATTACAAAAATTTTATTTCAAAAAATATTTTTTATTATATTTTGTGACAGGTGAACTCATCCTTGGGCAGTACCATTAGGAACCACCTCAAGGAATGGTTAAAGAATCAAAAATAGTCAAATCATTTTTCTAGGTCTTTTTTTAAAAATGTTTTCACACCTATAAATTATTATTTTTTCATGTTTATCCATTGCATGCTTTAATAAATGGCTTGAAGTTTATTTGGGAAAAATAAAAAATGAAAATTTTTCTATGATATTCCTAGTTAAAATGGCCCCTTAAAAAATTGACAGCTTCAACTTTGAAATTTTATAACTAAATTATATTCAATCAATTAATCTCCAAATAAAAACTCAAAAATAGGATGATTTCCAAGTTACCTTAGGAAGAAAATTCACAAGAAAATTTTCAAATCATGTTTCAAATTTGTGTTTCTAACCAAAAAGTTCACGGAAAAAAAACAGCATTATGTTTTTGAAGCTTTTTTTAAATGCAATGATTAGGAACATCAAAATACACACTATTATTGATATTATTGAAATTTCAAAATCTATGGAACCTAATAAATGTATTCAAAAAATAATTATGAACATGGTTATTTAGGTGTTTCCTATGATTTTTCAAAGTTCAATGGGTCCAATAAAATTAAGGTGTGATGTTCTTAATGGTACCATTCAAAGATGGGCTTGCTTTGACCTTTTCCACACTCTTTCTAAATTTTTAAATTTTTTGTAATTTTGGAAGGAATTTAATCATTTCATTTCATGAATTTACTTTTAGAACTAAGTTGGTTCAAACCCATGTGATGTTGATTATTAAAGGCCAAATTTTAGAAATAAAATGCAAAACAATAAATTGAAACAAATGTGCATGGAATATTGGACATTTACCAACTCATTGAAAAGTGAAAAAAAGGATATGGTCCTATGCATCATTAGAAATAGACAACTTAATTAACCATTACATTTAATCATTAAAGTTGACACCTCAAGAATCCCATTTGTGGCAAAACTTCTCATTAAAAAGTAAAGTAGATTGTTTATCGACATTCATATTCATCAACATTGAAATAGTCAACCACATCCAACATTATATCATTTTCATCAATGATACCCATCTCTTTTATAAAAAATTCATCAATGGACTACCTTTTCATCAACAATCTATTATTGCATTAATTAACAAATCTTCATAATGATTACAGGCTTATCTAAATTGTCAACTCCTAACCCACAACACCACATGTTTGATAACACTTTAACTATGCTTAAGAGTATTTAATTTTGATTTGGGACCCAAAAATCTTGAAAATTTGTCAAACCACAAAAACAATGTTTGGAAATTGTGCTTCGTGGGGCTTCCACAAGTCAAAGGTAACATAGAATCTTCAAGCTTCACATATAGATGGTGGAATGAAAATAATTGGTTATTCAACAACCCTTGCAAAGTGGCCTCATTTGAAATCACTACCCAAAAATGGAATTTTCATTGTCATCAATTGTTGTTGGTTTAATAAGACCATCAATGTTGAGATTCAAGAATTGAAATGCAATGACCAATAATGGCATCAAAGTCTTGCTATCATATTTTATCACAATTGTGTGGCCTTCAAACTGACCTCCAAAAACCAACACAAACATTGGTATTATTGCGGGCTTGCATATTGGCATGTTTGTTGAAAATGTGATGTTTGTCAAGGAACTCTAAATGCCAAAAGAGCATATCTAACCACTAAAATAAGAGTTTGTGCAAGAGTGGACATATCACCAACCTCATCCTTCACATAGGCAACACCTACATTGCCATTGCAAATCCAATCATATCAATGGTTTCAAAAAGCCCCACTATCACATGACAAGGTGCCCACTATGAGTTTAGAAAATGTGTCATGTCCAAATCTGGACATCCATAAGTCAAAAGAAGTTGTAACATAAGAATCCAAAGCTAGCATCACCTATTATTCCATGGTTTTGGCCACCAATGAAGGGATGACATGTGGAACCATTTGCATCTGATTTGGGAACTTGAGGATTTTGACACACATGACCAAATGCCTTAACCATTAATTCCTCACAATAGAAATAGGTATGTAAGTTTTGGCAACAAAGAAATGATTTGTGATGGCCCCATAACCAACACCAAATCTCTTTTTGGATTTTTCTCAACATTATTCCTCTGCAACAAGAATTGAATTAACATTCTTCCATTTGCACCAAGCAATTGGACGGTCAACCAAAATATGTTTCTTCATAGAAGTAATCCAATGTTACTAATTGTATGAAATCCTACCTTCCTCTTTTGGTGGTATTGCTAGAATTATAAGTCTAGGAAACATAATGGCAAATCACAAAATGCATGTTTTGAAGCATAACATGATCTAGCTTACTACCATCATTCACCACATAAAAATATTAGGGAAAGACAACTTGTGGTAAGGAACCCATGCCTATTAATTCAAGGTCAATTGAATTTTCAACCCTCCCATATAATTTATGCTTCCACATCCAAGTCCCTCAAGGTTACAATGCTTCAAAAGTAAATGATTTGCTTGACATTAAAATTGAACCAATCACTAGCCCTAAACCTCAACTAAATTCCCCATTTCCAAGTCATTAGCATCATCATAATCTTGCTATGGGTCTTCATTTAAATTGAATGTTTCAATCTCTCCCATTTGCACTCTACTTTTGTGCCAAAAATAATAATTTAACTCCAAAAATGATTGGAAACTTGTTGATAACAAATAGAAACAAACAAAGTGAGTGATCATGGTTCTTGGTGCAATAGGTCAAGTTCACTTTAAAATTATGTAGCAATTTGGTTTTGAAAACTATGACCTCAAGAATCAAGACCTTCTAACTAAAAGTCTAATGCAAAAATAAGATTTTGATTTCCGAGCACAAAAGTAGGATTAATAGGAACACGCTTTTGATTCGAGAGCATTTCAAGACTCTCAAAATTGATAAAAATTTCAAACATCCAAATAGATTCCCTTTTCGCAAACACATTGTGAGAAAAACCACATAAGCACTCTAGATTTCAAGCAGTATGAATACAAAATTGATTTTAAGTCTTTAAGCATCAAAATTATGGCATTTACCTCTTAACTCTGTACAAACTTTTGAACAAAGGACATGACACATATTGCATTGTAAAAATGCTTCCTTTTGCTCATCTACTTACAGTACAAGAGTACACTTTTGAACTACAGATATGCGACATTGCAGTGCTATTCGGTAACATCTTGGGTGTGTTGCTCCATCTCATTGCTTGAGTGCAATTTCCACTCCCAACCTTGTTCATCATCATTTTTGGCTTAAGTCTTTTACAAGCACTAAAAGCTTTGAATATTGAAACCTTCAATCAACACATTCCAGTGACTCAAGAAATAAGAGCCTCAACTCCATTCATCACTGGGGTTTCAGACTTCTGGATATCATTTTCTGTATTATGTGCTCGATCTTATGTGCTCCACCCTCAGGCTCCATAGTACAAACAAGACAGTCAGCTAGCTCTCCGTCTGCTGTGCTAATCTACAACTGCTGTATACTGATCTTTCAATAGACACGAGAAATGACTACATATGGATCTCTCAAAAAACATAAACAAGCATAGTCAACAGACAGTGATGACACCGGAAATAGCAAGAATGCTCTTTGTCAAAAAGCCAGAAGACAGCTAATTGATCTCAACCAGAAATCAACTGTAACAGATGATACTGAAAAGCTGAGCTGCTGAAATTTGCAAGGCTTTTTGTACCACAGTACATAACTTTGAAGCAACATTGGAAAAAGGCCCCTCAAACAAATGATCATCCAAATCTTCTTCAGTTGGAAACATCTAAGGCACTGATCACTTAAAAGAACTTTTAAAAAACATGAGCAAAATGTGCAGGACCACTCCAGCATCCTATGTTCTTTCCTTGCCTTTCGCGTCCCTGACACTCCTTGATTAAGTCGCTAATTTGCTTTCAGGGAACTTATTCTCGTAGGCAGCCGCAGTCTGCACATACCAGTAGTTTTCCGTCAGTTCAAGAGAGTTCAGAAGAGTGACTTGGAAGTGCTGGAAGACATAATTGGCTACAATACAATCCAACACCAGGGTCACAGCTTTCACCAGATAGGAACATAGATAAACTTCACAGAGCGGATGATGGATAACCATGTAAGTAGTGGTGATCATCTTCCCAGCAAACCAGCGACCATGCAACGCTCGTTGGGCACTCATAGCCGCAGCAATTGTGTCAAATCGTAGATAAACATGTCCCGCGCTGTTCCTGAAAACAAGAGACACTCAAACAGACAAGCTTTTGTCAAGATGGCAAGGATAATAGCATAATGCATCCCATAAGAGACAAGAGTTTGAATGTCTGAGAGTGGAGAGAATACAGCCCTCATAACGTTAGTCCTCAGCTTATATCTACAGGCCCCGCTCACTAGATAGCTTACTACTGAATCCTGGAGTGGAAGATATCACCCTGCAAAAGATGAACATTGTCTGCACAATCAATAATGGAAAACCTGTGAAAAGATGACCTTCGGGCAGTTCCAAACACACCACCTGCACTGACTTCAACACGTGGCAAACATTGCCAGACAAATCTCTCTCTAAAAGGATATCAACAGAAGCACCTTCTGTGTGAAAGAAACTCCAAACAAGGTCAACTTTCTGACTTTCTGGTCTACTTATATCGCCTCACTCTAATACTGTTTTCTTCTTTTCAACCCCTCCCAAGAAACATACCTGACCAAGATCATGAATTCATAAATAGCTTAGTATATAGAATCCTCCAGACCACTGTAATGTTGCAAGACTGGGCTTCATATCTAAGGGTCAAAAGAAGAAAATTTCTCTTCTAGTGACCTGCCTTTGCAAAGCTTCTATAGAGCTCTGCAAAAACAAGTCAATGAGAAGGCCCAAGCATTGTCCAAACCCTTCAGCATGACAGGCTTGTTTATCACCCAGGCTTACACTGTCAATTGAGTGAAAAGTGAGTTTGACAGGGTTGACATATGGATGCATACAACAAACGAACAACAAAAGTCAGGCAGGACTGGCTCAATTTATCCCTCAAGAAACACAGCAAACCAGGTTTTCATAGCAAGAATCTCAAGGGCAGGGCCATGTTGCAAGGGCGCAATCTCTGTAGTCGTGTCGAGCCTGATGCACACTCTTCAGCTACACATCCAGAGTTCCTGGAATAGTCCAATCATATGTTCATGATTAGCATGCCTTATGTACGGCTTAGTTGTTTAGCTGCTATGTCAAACTTCCACCATCTACTGATGCCCTCTTCCTGCCGATCTTCACATATTGAGGGGTTGAGACCAAGATAAGACAATGCAATGCAACCTTGTAGGTAACCCCCTTACTTGTCCACAAATATGTGTTTCACCACACCAAACTTTGAGCATTCCTCGTGCACATCTTCCTTGATGTCTAGATCAAAGTCAGGTTCCGTCTGCACAATAAAAACCCACAGCATTACGTCTTGCCTGCAGTGGTCACATGCAAACTACAGATGATACAATCATCGCTGAAATCAACTGCTGCAGGCACTATTTCATAGAGGTCTTCTTGCAATGAGAAGTAATGAAACCCTGGAAAAAATCAGGTGATGTCTGCATCTGCAAGATTCTTGAATGTTCTGCATTGATGTGACTGGAGTAAACAGAATATAAATCAACAGACTCTCCTACATGAACTATCAAAAACACACCTCAGTGCTAGGATCAAACATGTTCTTGAGCAGAAGAAATTCACTGGCAGGCCCAATTGGTTCCACAGCAGCAGGAATGGCAGGGCCGCCAAGACTGGGGTTGAGCGCTGGACTTAAACTGAGAGAAGCCAAAGCTAAGGGATTCTGGCCAAGTAAAGGTGCTGCCACTAGTGGAGTAACTGCAGCAGGAACCGCCATGCTCAGCAGGTTGGTTGCTGGAGCTGCTATTGCAGGCACACTTGCTACAGCACCACTGCAAACACAAGCAAAAACTTCTGTGGTGAAAGAAACTGGAATAGAGCAATTTGTTCATCAAATAACCTCATGTTAAAGAAATTAAACCCTACACCCATTTAACATCCAAAACCACACAAAGTACTACTAACAACTAAAGATCCCATGTGCAGACAGGCTATTTAAGGCTGCACTGAAACCCAACTCTCTGGCTGGTCACAAATCCAATGTACAACCAAAGACTCTGGACAAAACCCCAACTAGTCATTAGAACCAAAGTGCATGACACTGGTCAAGATTACCTGGTTGTGCTTCCACTTCGATCAAGCTTTTGCATGAGTAATGCCCTTGAGCGTGCATTGAGGGACTGTAAAAACAACAACAATACCACAATTACATTTTTGTAGAAATGAATCAAGTTGCTTCCAAAACCAGTAGAAACCCTAGAAGCTTGAAGCAGGAAATGACAAATGAAGTTTGTTATCCTACAAGGCCCCCTCCTTCGTCGTCATCAAGCTCGCCAGGATTGACTCCAATGTCTTCCATTCCAAGTTGGTCAGAAACAGCTGAAACCTGCACAAATCAAGGACAAGAATCTGTCCATAAGAACACTAGACTGTCACTAATTCTCAGATTCTCAAACCTTGAGACCAAGACAGGGCACCCAATCCAAGTTTAGCTTGGTCATACATATGTCTGAAATTGCAGAGGAAACTCCAGAGAGGAAACTGCACAGAGGAAGGTAGCATGCCAAGAATGAGTGTGGTCTTAAGCTTATGAGTGTCACTCACAAATCATCTGACCATCACCTTTATCATGAATAGAATTGAGGAGCTGCCATGACTCCCAACTGACTTCATCAGCCCTCAAGTTGGGTAAATAGGTATACAATAATCTACCCAAACTTTCAGGTAACTCACTATACAAGAATTTGTGTTCTGATTTTCTGTTGCATTTCCGGAAGCCATAGGAACATTCAGTTGCAATGTCAGCCAGCACTCAAGAGACATAGCCAATCGGGTCAATAATATCCTCATTAAAGCTGCAACAAGGGTAATCTTCATATCATTTTACCTTGGCAAGACACAACAATCCAACCTGGTTCTTAAGATGCTCCAGCTGACTGATAGTCTTTACTGAGAACTATACAGAAATAATTGCAAGATCTCCCAAAGCAACATTTATTCTCATGAGCAGCTCCAAAGTACAAGTCAGAATATATACCCTCGAAGTACCAGAGACTTCCTCAAACTTACAACTTAAGTAAACCTGAACAGAATAATTCTCAATATTCTCAAGGAGGACCTTTGACTTTGATGTCAAGGATAGTGGATTAACTTCCAAGCCCATAGTCACAACATAGACTTCCCTGACTAACTGACATCCAAATCTACACACAAATGTTGCTATTACCAAACCTATAGATGGAGTGAAACAGAGGTGAATTGAATCATATGAAACCTTTATTGGTCGTCCTGCAAGCTCCAACTGGCCATTGAGGTTCTGCTGTGCTGCACGAGCATCTTCAAGGCGAGCATACTACAGACAACACATGTGCAAATAATGTTACACACAATACAAACAACACTCTCTTACTCTGATAAGCGCCCAGAGAATGACTTGGTGACAATGATCAGCCTGATGTGCTACACAGGAGATAATAATCCCAATAAACACAGCAACAGATAAAAAAGATAGCTACATACAGAATCAGCTGAGGCACTTCAGGTGTCGAAGCAATGCTTTAGTGAAGCACTGAAAACAAAGATGCAGCTCACCTGGACAAACCCAAATCCTTTGCATTGGCCAGTTTCAGGATCAGCTGGAAGTTGCACCAGCTCCACAGGCCCAAATGGCTCAAACACCTGTCATCCACCATTTAGTGACTTAACATGACTGTAATTGAATGTATACAGACAATAAACCTCTGGATACTTTGGTTCAATATCTTCTTCATATGTATACTTGTGACTTATTTCAACCTGATAAGAACTGAGAGATGACCTGACAATAAGGCTATGAATATCTGGTTCAGTTGTATGAAGAAGAAAAGCTATGCACATTTCCTCCTCTATTGAGATTTCTCAAATCATCTCACCACACAATTGCTAGCCTATGTGCTTTAGCAATGTCTAGTGATGTCTAACCTAATATCAAGCCAATTAGGACCCATGGCCACCTTGCAAGTGGTTGCACATGCAAGTTAAGAACATAACAATCAGCCCAAAATCTGGGCAAACCATTATACAGAGTCTGCATCCTGAGCTTGTATCACATTTCCAGAAGCAACAAGAACACCCAGTCATGATATTGGCTGGCACTCAACGAACATAGCTAACAAAAAAAGTCAATAGAATCCTCATTCATGACATGAAGATATGAAAGAATGATTTCTTGTTGTCTCAAGCTCATAAATATCACCTGGCGGAGCTGATCCTCTGTCATGTTTAAGTGAAGGTTCCCAACATATAAGCGTCGAGCTCCTCCTGAATATGGACCAATGTAGCCACCAGGACCTCCAGGAACTACAGTGGTTGATTGTACTAAGTTCTTCTCTGCTTCGGAAGGCTTCACCATTACAGGCTGACCAAGAAGTAACTGCCCTGACAATGCAATAGCCATGGGCACTGACATGGCATCATAGAACTCAATGTACCTGCATGCATAAGAACAACTTCCACATCAGTACTAGTGCATTGCATTAAGAAACCTCACCACAACAAATACAAGTATAAAATGCAGATTAAAGAGAAAAAACATCCAACAGTACATCTACAAATTTCAAACCATAGGACAAAGAACAGGATGCCAATGGTTCCAGTATTCATCTGACTTGCAGGAGAACTAGATAGACACTGGTCCTCACCCAACCCCCTTAGAACGCCTGGAGTTTCGATCCATGATAAGACGGACATCCCGGACCTGCAACACAGAGTTCAGGGTGAATTGTAGCACAACTCCTGCTACTGAACAAGTATTGAAATTACAACAATTGCCAAGTCTCTTTATGCATAATCTTGCACAAAGGGAACAAATGTGATTGAATTCTCTGCAGATTTGGTAGGCTTCAAATTTGATAAACCTATTAATCACAGGCTCTTAGCAAACCCAGTAGAAACCATGACTATTCTATTTTGAAAACATGACCCAATGCATCCCCAAACATCTTCCAAGTGCACAACATAGTGATTGGGCTTTATGAATTCTATTTGACCTCCACATTACTCATCATGGCGACTGGCAACAACTGACCTTCCCAGCTCTTGAGAAGAATTCATAAACATCCCTTTCGTCCGCCTTCAGAGATATCTGCAACCACACACAACACACAAGCCGGAAACCATAAAATACTCACTGGTATCTCCTGTCGCATATTCCACAGTAAGCAGCACAGGAAAACTGTCCCTCAACAGGATGCCTGCCTGGGCCACCCAACTGTTGCAATGTCAACTCCCTCAGGCAGAGTGACAGCACGAGGTGGAAGCTTACACTGCCTGAGGCACAAGTAACTTTTCTGACCATTCAAATCAACCTGCATGGCGATATCACCCAACCCCATACTGTTGTGTACCTATAAGACAAATCTTCTGACGATTGGGACACTTAAAGTTGAACTCAACAGGAACAATGTTTCCCAAAAACACATGAATCAGAGCCTGCATGTAAACTTTGGGAGTAGAAACCACTGCCATCAGATGATGTTAAGGGCTTTCTTGCAAGACCCTCTCATCCACAGACATACCCTTACATTGACAAATAGATGATAACCACACAAGGGAACCATAACACAAACCAAGGTTCACATAGTTTGGTAAAATTAACAAACCAAGTGTGTAGAGTCTCTTTGCTTAGGTAAAAAGGGAAGCAAAAGTCTGAAGCCTGAAAAAGGGCACTCCTGTGCAAGGAGGTCCACATTAAAGTGGCAGGGAATTTAAACCTGGACAATGTAAAAACACCACACATATTTGGCAATGACTGGTCTTTTCAATGAACTGCTTACAAGAAACTGATGAGGATATTCCCTGAAAAAACTTGTGCATGATTCTCAAAAAAAAAAAAAAGGCATGTAACATCCAACAATCATATAGCAGCCACAACCCCTCAATTTGAGACACTAATTTTATTAACTTTAATTCCAGCAAGAAGCACACCCTTCTGACAACATGAATCTTGCTTTAGATCATTCACACAACTCTATGACTCACAACAAGGGCATGCTGCCAGAAAGATGACTTCAACAAAAATCTGGGTCTCCAAGGTTACTAAAAGGATCAAGTCCACACTTCTATTACACAACTCAAACAACAACAGTTTGCAACACTCTATACTGTTGCATTTCTGTAAGAGTGACTGCTGAAAAGCTTTAAGTCAGCATATTAGTGATTTAAAGACAAAGGTTCTCATCAACAAAAATGCCATCACTCTTCAGTACTTAAGTTAGAATCTACAACTTCCTGCTGGGCAATCTGGTTGAGGAACTTAAAACTGCATTCACAAACCTGAAGTACCATCAATTGTAAAGCCATTACAAAGCCATGGCATCTTTAGTGGAAGAGTATCCTAAAGCTGTAACATATGAATTCTAGAGAGATACATAAGCTTTTGTAAGCATCTTCTTCAGAGTTCTATCTCCTCTCAGGTTCGCAGCATGTCAGAATTCACATATCAAGCAAAATTGAGATCCAGACAAAATATATATTACAGACAAAATTTATTGGAGGTCCAAACAACCACATACCACATGTGACCAGTCAATGCTCCAAAACCATATGAACATAAGATAAATCCCAAAGCAGAAAAAGGACAGAAATCCCAAAAAAAGGAAGCAGACCCTCGAGATTGTGTGACAGAAAAACTGTTCTTAGCTGGAAATTGAAACCAGTGAGAGATCCTTCAGGGGACCCAGTGTTTGAAAAAGTTTCAGTGATGAGAATATGTAGGAAAGGGTACCTGGTAGGCAAAAACAGTGCGCTGATCTCGCTCAGGGTCAGCCTCAGGTTCAGCTGCAACAACCTCTTCCCTCCTATCTTTCAACTCCCGCGAGCGGCTGGTGGAGAGCACAAAGTCTTTTCAGTTTAAAGCTTGTTTGATGATTTGCACATCTATTGAAGAGGACCCAGATGGATTTCCATCGCTCTACAAACAAATGGATGGAGACTTACCAAAAAAGACCCATCTCTAGGAAGCATCACAAACTGCAAAAGGAGAAACAGGAACAAAAGACGTGTGACAAAGGCTTTGGAACAGTGCAAAGAGAAGAACAGACAGAGGAAGAAAAGTTACCGCCGCTCCCTCTCTCTCTCCCTGTGGCTTTCTCTCTCGGTCTCCTTCTCTTTCTCCCGTTCTCGCTCTTTCTCTTTGTCCCTATGGCGTTCACCTTCTCTGCTTTTCTCCCTGGACCTCTCCGCGTCTCTGTCTCTTTCTTTCTCTCCGTCCTTTTCGCGGCCTCGGTCGCCGTCAGAAGCCTTACTGCTGTGCTGTCTATCTTTGTGTCTGGAGGAGTCCTTGTCGCTTCTCTTTCCATCACGATCTCTTTCCCCTCGGTCCCTCTCCCCTCCTCCTCCTCTCTCACTCCTGTCACGTCTCTCTGACCTTTCTCGATCGCCCCGACTATATCTTTCTTTTTCCTTGTCGCCTGCCCGATCTCTGGACCTGGAAGGAGAACGGTGGGCTGAGTCTCGTCGGCTTCGATCTCTGTCGCCCCTGTCTCTGTCCCCCCTGCTGTCTCTTTCTCTCTCTCCTCGCTCCCCTCCTCTCTCATTCTCTTCTCCCTCCCCTCCGCGTGTCCTCTTACTTCGATGCTCGTGTCCATTACCGTCCTCATCGCTTCTCCTCTTGGAACTTCTGCTCCGGTCTCTTCCATCCCTATCATCAACCCTCGCGGCGCCATTCCCATTCACTTCCTTGAGGCCATCAGGATTCTCCACGGTCTTCTCAAGGTAGTCATACTCATCGAAATCCATCAGATCTTCCTCCTTCGTCGAAACAAAATCAGAATGAAAACGACACACTGCCACTCACCTACCGGCAACCAAAAACCAAAAAAACCAAAAATAAAGAACTAGCAATTACTCAAAACAAGCAAAAACACAAGAAAAAAAGGCCTTCAAAAGCAGATGAGCTCTTGCCGGAGGCTATACCCTTAGGTTTCCACAAGCATGGAAGACGGTTCGAGAAATAAAAACCACGCCGTGGTGGAAGTGGCGGAAAAACACAAAAAAAACCTTAAAACAACAAGAAAGAAAAAAAACAACGACCAAAAGGGAGAAAAACAAAATATTTAAAATAAAAAAAAAAGCATCCAGAGAGAAGAAACGAGCCGACACCAGCAGCAGCAACAACAACAGGAGGGCAATGGACGGCACCGCAAAGAGCAGGCGTTGACACCCGTGTCAACAGAAGACAAAAGTACAACAGCAAGTGCAATACTGCAAAGAAAACGAGCGAGTAGAGAGACTCCGATTAACCTGGATCAACAAAAACCCCCACAGACTCGCGACCCCGGTGCGCAGCGGCAGCAGCAGAAGAGGAGCAGGACAAGCAAAGCTTCGGAAGGAAAGCGCGAGGAGAGCGTGCGTGCGTGCGAGACGCAGAAAGGGAAGGAACGGAAGAGGAAAAGAGCTAGGGCTTGATGGGTCATCCGGCTTTGTAGCGGCGGGGCGGTTTTTTCTTTTACTTAGACAATAAAGAAATGCCATTGTTGAAAATTCCCACATTTTTTATTTAATTAATGCAAAATGACCTCGGGCGGGCAGGCGGGCAGGAGGGCGGGCAGGAGGGCGGGCTTTCCTTCCCTAATTCATTGACTAGGTAGTGTAATTAATAGCCCACTGTTTCAGTTTTTAAGCACTAGCCTAATTGCTGAAATAATTATATATTTTAACAAAAACCTAGTGCAATTAAGTAGCCCATTATTTCAGCTTTTAACCACTAGCCTAATTGCCAAAATAATTAAATATTTTAACAAAAACCAACTTTTGCCCCCATTTTTTTGTAAATGTTAATTTGAAAATTCTCACGTGTATAATGGAAAATGAATAAGGGCTTTTTTTCACTAAATCATGTGTTAGGGTAATATACTTAAATAACCCATTATTTCTTTTTTTAAGCGCTAAATGCTGAAATAATAAGTTATTTAAAGAAAAACCAAGTTTGCCACTATTTTTATTTTTTGTAACTGTTATTTTACGACATGAAAAAATATTGAGAAATTCCCTTGTTGAAAATTCCCATACATATTTAATGCAAAATGACCCTTGACTAAGTTATGCATTGGATATTCTAATTAAGTAGCACACTATTTTATTTTAACCACTAATTGTTAAAATGATTGATTATTTTAACAAAAACCAAGTTTTCCAAAAAAAAATGTATAAATATTATTTTACAAAATGAACTAAAATATTTGATGTTTCAATAACTTGAATGAAAGGGGTTTTTTTAAAAAACATATAAAAAAGTTTCAGATTTTTTTTTGAAGGATTTTAACATTTGGTTTTTTTTTTTACACCCTAGTTTTTGGCTTGCATTATTTGGGTTGAAAATTTGACAAGAGTTAAATCACAAGAAACCTTATTTTAGTCTCTTCTTTTGCTTGTGGGAGAAACACTAAATGTTTATTTATCTTGGCTTGTTGTGTGGTTTGATTTCAAGAAATGTTTAACAAGAAAAAAAGAAAAGTAAGAAGTAGAAGTCTAGTTGTTTTCACAATGTTGTTAAATTGCAAAAGAAGCATCAAGTTCATAGTTTGAAATTCATGACCATTGTTCATTGTAATTTTTTTTCTATGTTTTTTTCTCTTTGCATCAACAAATTATTTTTGTCTTTTTGTGTGTGTGTGTGTGTTTTATTGTTTTTGTTTGCGTTGTGAGGAGAAGCACATCTAAGTATTTGTCTATGAATCCAAGTTGGATTGCTTTAGGTATTCTTGTGAAACATGCAAGAACAAGAGTTTGACAAAGGTTGCATTTTTGAATGTCTATGAAAAGTTTAGTGAAAAGGAACAAGAGGAAAGGAAGGAGAAGAAATAGAAAGAGTTGAAAGAATAACAAGGCCATGCAATGGGTTAAAAAAAAAGGCTCAAGGAAGATAGCAACAAGAAAAAGATTTGCTTATATGAAATGCAAAGACAAAAGAGCAACAAAAAAAAATAGATGGAAAGAGAAGAAGAAGGATTAGCAATGTGAATAAAAGGTCAAGGAAACAAGATAGATTTGCGAAATATGAGCATGGTGAGAACGTAACCAATGGCTTGAATGATGAGATTTTATTACATGTGTTTAAGGTATTGCATTTGTTGTCCTCTCAGTAGAAAAAAAATGTCATTTATAACCAATTTATACAATTAAAATATATCAATTGCACTTAGAAAATGTAGTTTTCAATTATTTTTCAAGTGCAAACAATAGTTTTTACTTGTGTAAATTAATTGCAAGTGATCAAAAAAATTCTAATCTCCTTTTCCTCCAACTATTCGTTCAAGTGTGCAAAGAGTTAGATGTCATTACACAATTTGTTACAATTGTCCATCAAAATAAATGACCAAATTGGACATAGGATGCATGAATATGCATTTCCCAAATCCCACAAATGTGAACTTCACATGAATATTTATCATGCTTCTTGTAATTGGTTGCAAAGGTTCATTTGTTTTGCTACATACCAAAACTTCAATGCATAATTCATGTATGTATGTTTTTCCATATCTATTATGATTAATTCTTTTTTTTGCCTATTGACCTTGTAATGGATCATTTTTATCTAATTGTGTTTTAAAAACCTTTTAAAGTGTGGGGATGTTGAGAACTTGGGGTTTCACAACTTTAATACAATTGATCCAACTTTTATTAAATGTTGTATTGAATTAATGTTGACAATACAAGTCTTCTTGATGGCATAGGTTGTTACATCAACTAACATCAACCTAAAATACTTATGATACAATTCTTTTAACCCCACTTGAAATTTTATCAAATTATGGGGGTGTGGGGTTGCAAAGATATTTCATTATCCTTAATATCAAGGTCTTACCCATATCAAGGGTTATCCATTCATTTTTGCAAAAATCATTATGAGTTGAATTTGTGATTCAAAACAAGATGGATATTTCTTCCTTTACATGCATTTTGTCTTGAAATTGCTAAGATGGGGGGTAATCTCGATATGGTTGTTGGGTGCCACATATATCCCTTGTTTTTTAATCTTGGTTATGTAATACTTAGGTGGTAGCGGTCTTTATTTTATTGCCAAATAATGAAAGTGTAAGAAGATGTGATGTATTCATTTTTGCCTATCTTAAAAAGTGGACATGGATTTCCAATTTTTCTTTTCTTTTTCCTTAAACATGACATGATCCAACAATAATCATAAATTAAGTAGTAACAAATTATGATGTGCATTTTAGACTTTATATGCAACAAAATGTAAATGGTCATTGCAATTAATGGAGGTGAGCTCATCTACATTGAGATGAATGGTTTTTGCACAACTTTTGAATGTCAAAACCTAGATATATCAAGTAATGTGGGCATGTTTACAAATTGCACTAGTGCATGATGGCCATTAATGATTATTGTTCTTGGTAATGGGATTGTTTCATATCATTAATTTCCACCTTATTTTTGGTCCTAAATGAGTGATGGCATGGACATTTTCAATTTACAAGTTCTTTCATCACCACTAAAGTTACATTTGTTGCTCAAGGCCCTAAAAAGTAAAAGCATTATTACACTTGGTAAGAATATGTGATGTTTGGTGTTGGTTGCACCCTTAGTAACAAATGTGAAAGCAATCTTCCTTTGCATTTTTAACCAAGTAAACCTTTAAAAAAACTTGGGGTTCCTCAAAAACAAACACAACTTTACAACCTTAAAAAGAGAAACCAATACCCTATTTTATCAAAAAAACCAAAAGGACCTAGCTATGCAATAAAATAAAAATAAATTACCACAAAACCAACATTACATATTATAATAGACTTGTCAATTCTTTCTTTATATGTAGGTATGAATATGAGCCTTTACATTACTAAAAGATTGGATAGAGCAATGATGCAATGAATAAAATTACACAACAATGAAACATTTATTCAATTAACTCAATAGTTAGCCATCATGTGACCATAGTAGTTGCCATTGAAATGTGTGCCATTTCATTCCAAAGGATCAAAATGCAAAAAGAAAACTAGGTCGCATTTTTTTTTTTTGTATTTTCGTCCTTCTTTATATGAAATTAACACAATTTGATTAATTATTTACATGATTGTTTTGACATGATTAATTTGCATGTTGTTTTTCGTTGGTGGTTTTTAAAAAAAACTATTATTGATGATAATGAATTATGAACACAATTTGAAGAACACAAGCTTACAATCTTGATGGATGGAAGGAATGAAGAAGGTTTTCAATATGAAAGTGTTGTTAATGATGTTATGACATCAACATGTGAATGTGAATTATGAACAAATGAGCATGAATAAATGAATTAAACAAAATATTCATGTGGATATTTTTGCCCAATCATGATAATATTTTATGCCAACATGGAATTTTTTGTCACATCAGGAAAATATTTTATGCAAACATGAAATATTCATATCATGTCAAGGGAATATTTTATGCTAACATGAAATATTCTTATAATGTCAAAACCCAAATAGAAATGGAATTTTTCATGATCATAGGCCTACAAGTATATTATGCCACTACTAGTAGAAATCATGTCATTTACAACTAATCATTATGCAACTAGGTGTCATTTGCAACTACATGGTTGTGTGTAACTAAATGCAATAAATAATGTACAAAATAGACACATGTTATAAAAATCATGACCTAAACTAATACATACTTACATTAATACACTAAATATATCTACCTAAGCTATGTATAGTAGTTTTATAGTTGTAATATTAAGGATAAACCCATTTTAACTAATGTTACCCAAAGCAAAACATTGACTAAACCTAGGCTAAATTCACATTAATCAAAGTTAAATTAACTATAACAAAACTAACCATGGCAATACTAATTATGAAGTTAACATAACTTTGGTTAAACTAACCATGGCTAAACTAACTTCTAACTACATTATTTTGACTAAATTAACTATAAAATCAAACTAACCATAATGTTAAACTAACTTTGGCTAACCTAACTATAAAGTTAAACTAACTTTGACTACACTAACCATGGCTAAACCAACTATGAAACTAAACTAACCATGGCAAACTAATTATGAAACTAAATTAAATTTGGTGAAACTAATCATAATTAAACTAACTTTGGGTAAACTAACCATGTTTAAATTAACTTTGGTTAAACTAACCATGTTTAGTTGAACCAAAATTTATCTAGCCATTTTTAATTTAACCTTTTAATTTTTTAGAAAAAATTATTTTATCCATTAGTAATTTAACCTCATAATTAGTTTATTCATGGTTATTTTAACCAAAATTATTCTACCAATGATTAGTTTAATCAAATTTTATTTAGTCAAAATTAATTCATCCATAATTAATTTAATCATGGTTAATTTTTTAAAAATTAGCTTAGGAATATATATATATAGTTAATCATATACAATTATTTAAAAACTATATAACTATACTTACAATTATTAATAATATTCTCATTATATTATATTATTATCTATTAATTTTTATTGCTTATAATATAATTAATTTAGTTAGTAAGTGAACTAAATTAATATGGCATTGGTAACATGCAGTATTTACATGTAGGTTGCAACTACATTGGTTGCGCTTGCAATTCAATTTTTTATCCCATATTTTTTGCCCTAAATTCCAAGTGTGCACATTATATAAGTCATTGCACCTTTTCTTTTCACAAATCAAATACCATTTATGCCATTTGGGATAGGCCAATGAAAGAGGTTCAACAAAACATGATTATTTTGAACCTACTTACCTATCCTAACCCTACAATCCTAGATACCTACAATCTATCTAGTATGGCCTACCATTCTACCTAGTTCTCTACATACCTCCTTACCTACCTATGACATGCTTACCTACCTAATCCAATTTTTTAATAAAATCAATGGGCTTTTAAAAATTGCCATGTGTCACCACATAATTGACATTCATAATGGACATGTGTCAAAATCTAATTCACATTTTATTGGATGGCTGGAATATTATTTATTTATTAATAAAGATGAATATTAAAATAATGCTTAAATGTCATATGCCGCCATATAATTGACCTTCACAAATGAACACGTGTCACCATGTGCAACCATTGTAGAATTAAATAAATGTATAAATATAAATTCATACCATATATATTGTTCGCATACATATTTTACATGTAACTACTAGTCATGTGCAACTTGTTTTATGCAACTATGGGGTTTAATAGTTGCATGTGTCACATGTAACTGAAAATTACTTGCATATGATAGTTGCAAAATGACAATTTTCTTTTAATGGATCCATTTGTAATTTTTACAAGAGTATTATGAGGAAATGAGAAAAAATAATCAATTTATTTTTCTATTAAAAATTATAAAAAATCTTACATTCTCAAAATGTAAACAATTATAGGTAATTATATAAAAAAGATGAAAACATTTACAAAGAAAGGGTATAGTGTAGAATTTAAGGTTGAAGGTTTTAAAATAAATTCAAATATTCATTTACTAATTTCTTTTCTTATCGTGATGCAAAAAAATGGAATGTAAAATGTATGTTATATGCAAAAAGGTTGTATGTTTTATGTATAGTAAAAAAATTCAAAAAAATTCCGTACAAATACAAACAAACATTTATAACAATAATTAATTAATTACATTACATTATAAATTTTCAAAACAAAAACACGAAACAAAAAAAATAAACAAAATGCAGAATCACAAACTTTATGTCCCATGATTTGGCAATGGAAATTATTTGCAATTCATTAATCATAGGTTTGTACATTTTCTACACAAATGTCATGTGTTTAAAACACATATGAAACATAAAAATAGGATGAAAGATTATGTGGCCTTATCATTAAATAAGGTTTGACCTTTTCATGAAACAATAAAAGAAATTATTAAATCTATGACTTTGATCCATATATGATTGATTTTATAATCATACTGACATTATATGACTGCCTTTAGTTGTAATGGACAAGTAACAAAGAACAAGTAGTTATTTAATGTTTGACTTGACACTTTACCTACCTAACTTGATTTACATAACTTATGTAAATTATCTACTTAACTACCTTAATCTACCCTACTTACCGTAGCCCTTTAGGAATGCACATAGGTTGTAAGTATTAAAAATTGAACCTTTCACTTTCACAATGATAAACCAAGTCCTTACCAATGGACTACAACATCAAAAGGTTTCCAATTTTGGTTAAGTTTTTTATTTCAAATATTTATTTCATATCACTACAAGATTATGAAGTAGGAGCAAGCTGTAAGTTGATAGGTAGGAGGTGGGTAGGTAATAGGAGATAAGAAATAAAATGTAGGTAAGTAAGTAGGTAGGTTGACAAAATAGGTAGGTGGGTGAGTGGGTAGGTAAATAAGTGGGTGGGTGGATAGGTAGGTAGGTAAGTAGGTGGGTCACATGCAGGTGGGTTAGCATTTAGGTGGTGGGTAAATAGGTAGGTAAGTAGATGGGTGTGCGGGTCATGGGTAGGCAAGTGGGTAGGTAGGTGGGTGCGTAGGTAAATAGGTAGGTACATAGTAATGTGGGGCATGTATTTTTTTCTAAATCCCGGTATTAATCAGGTATTAGATCAGGTATATGCATATATACCCATTAGGTTTTACTTTTTCAAAAACTCGGACCCCCCTTTTACTTGGCATTTTTTGGAAGTTAACATTTGCCCCTTGTCATAACAAATGACTTAAAAATTTTAAATACCCATAACCAGACCCTACTTGGGAAAACTATGAGTACAAGGTGTCTTTCACAAACCCAAATCCATATCCTTTTCATACTCGAAGGAGGCTCTAGTTAAGGTTATGGTTTAAATAGTTCATTCTTGTTTGTGTGTCGTTTGAGTGATGAATCCTTGCAATTTGCATCATTTCATGATGTTTCGATTTTTCCACAGCTACCATTTTATGTCTTTTGATGCTTGCAATGTTCACATTGCGCCTCAATTTACACATTTATGTTCATGAATATGCCTAGGAGCTTCTAGAGGCGAATTGGGAACATGGAGCAACACTAACACTTAAGTGTTAGTAAGCTCAACAAAGGTAAATTCTTTCTATTTTCCTTTTTGTTCTAGTTTCTACTTTTTTATTAATGGTTTCACCTTTTGGTGTTTGATGAATTCTCACATTCACACACTTGTTGCTATTGTTGTCAATTTGATCGTGTTGTCCAATTTCATATTATCATATTTTTCTTTCGTCGATCGCATCATTCAATGTGCTTTCATAAAAAAATTTGTGCCATCATGTTGTTTCATTGCCTTAAACTAGAACCATCACGGTTGAAACATGAAGCTACATGGGTGGCATATTTGACTTTGATTTCTCACATTCGCATGCCTATTACTATCATTGTTCGATATTGTATTATCATCTCCTTTTAATCGTGTTGTCCAACGTGCTATCATCATTTCCTTCTTTGTGCTATCACCTATTACCTAAGTTTTAAGCTAAAATCATCATAGTGGAGGCGTGAAGTTGCACATTAGGTGGCATCTTCGACTTTGTTGTCATCATGGAGCTACAATCCCTTTCCATATCCTTTGAACCTTAAACCTATATCCTATCCCATTTTTGTTATTGTCTTGCTTTTATTACTATAGTGCTAGGGTTTACTGCTTTTGTTACTACAATGTTAGGTTTTGCTGTTTTGATGGTTTTTTTTTCAATGCTTCACGACATCAGTTCCACTAATGAAGTTTTTCCAACATCTGCGAGATATGATAACAATTACAATGTTGGCAATGTGCAACCTTTGCATGAAACTGGTTTGAGATGGGGATTCCATTTGCTGATGGTGTTGATGAACATCATGTTATTGAAGCAAACTTGGAAAACTTGTGGAAATAGAGATCGGCTTGGAAGTCGAATTACCACAATTCAATCACATGGGCATTCTTTGAGGTAAATGATAATCAGCCTATCAACCTTTCTAAAAACAAAATTATGAGATGCATTATTTGCCATAGTGAAACAACTCTTTTGAAATCTTGGCCATGCACACAAGATGTAGGAAGGGCTCCATTGCATACCATAAATCTAATGGCATAACAACCATGAAAAAACATGTTGAATATGACCATTTTACTTTGTTGCAAAAATTGTTGGAAGATCCAACAAACCTTGCTCCAAGATTTCCACTTGATTGTGAGCCAAGTAAAAAGAGGGCCCATGTATTTCCTTTTGCAATTTTTGGTTTTTTTTTTCTACTAGTATGTTCAAGAAAAATGATGCAATTCAAGTTGCTTGTTTGGAAAATTTAATGTTGTTTGTGATTAATGGGTGATGCCTATGAAGACTATCAAATTAATTTGGCTCCAAAGGTTGGTGTATAGGTGTTGTCCTTGGTTTTTATTCCCACCCATGAAAAGTTTTGTTGAAGAAACTTTGTTAGGTTTGGTTGAAAAGATGATGACCACTTATTTGTAACCAACATTAGTTAATTGTATGTTAACCACTTGCACCTTTGACTTATGGATGTCAAAAAAAACAAGGGATGTCTTTGCTATTATGGTGAATTTTATTTCAAGTGATTAAGAGGTTAGACATGTCACCATTGGGTTGTTTGAAATTTCAAACGCAAGCGGTGTTGTAATGGTTCTTAAATTACAAAAACTATTGGACATGTTTTTTTTAACCCAGAAAACTCTTGCATTTCTTAAAGATGAATGGTCTAATTTGCAGACATGTGCAAGTGCCCTGACTTCTATAGTATCATACAATAATTTAGGCTTGTTGAAGCCATTTGATGGCATTTGTTTCAGGCATGCAATGTTGAAGGTTTGCGAGTATGTTATTATAAATGAAAAAATGTCTATTGGTCTATCTTCAACATCCATAGAGGCAATGCAGTCTTCCTTGCAAAAATGCATTACCTAGCTAAAAAAGTAAGGCAAGGGTAAGCAAACATGGGACAAAACTTGCATTTAGTTAAGGTTGCAGCCTAAAAAGCTGAACATGTTCATGAAAACAAGGTATTTATTTTTTATTTATGCTTCGTGTTTGTTTTTATGCTTGTGCTTGCCAAGTGCATGATTGTGCCTTTTTTGTTTCTATTATTGATGATAGATTTGCAAGCCAAGTTTTATTCTTCCAAGATGCTTTAATTTTCCAAAGCGTCATTCCACTATGTTATAACACACAATTTGTGGCATTTACAATCTTGTGTATTGTCTCCAAGAATACGGGTTGCATGTGACACTATGGTGAATTTCCTATCCTTGATTGTTAATGGTTGTGTTTTGAACCAAAATCAAGGACACCGGTTACTCTTAGTTGTCTTGCAGTTTGATATATCTAGGTGTTGGGATATTCGAAAAAAATTGACATTCCAACCTATTCTTGATAGCCTAGTGGAATTTTTTTTTTTTGATCATGAATTAAAGGAGCTTGAGGTCCACATGAAGTGGTAGATTCCAGAGGTTTTTGTGCCTTTTATATTTTTTCTGCATGCAATTTGATAAGAAAAGGGGCCATAACATGTTGTCTTTAATGCTTGATCCAAGGTTTAAAAACAGAAGGTTGATTAAATTTTTTTAGGTCGTGAAAATGTTGTTGTTATTATTGTTGAATATGATCAACAACACATGTTGCCTTTATTGACAAAAACAACCAAGTTGTTGATGCTTGCCAATGTTGAAAAAGTTGAAGACTTGTAATTTCAAGGCAATGTCGAAGATTTTTTTCAAACCATTTCAACAAATGTAAACACTTATAGGGAATTCACGTCAAGAGAACTTATTAGATTCCGTTATTATTTAATTGATGTTGAAAACTACAAGTGCCCTTTATCTTGGTGGCGTAAAGAAGAAAACAAATTTCTAACACTCATTATATTGGCAACACACATACTTGGCATCCTAGCTAGCCAAATAGAAACATAATGCATTTTTTCTATTGCTGGCATTTTGATTGTGTTTTGAAGATGTTTTCAAATGGGAAATATGGACAAATTAATATTTGTCTATAAAAACTAGCCATTCGATCCGCAAATTGGTTATTTGAAACACATTGATGTTACATTTGCATGTGAGGCAAAATTTGATTTGATGGTAAAGTTGGATTTGTAGACCAAGTCAACAATGAAGATTCCTTATATTTGCATTGTGCTTCTTAATTCCACATGTTTCCTATGTGGAAATGGCTTGTCCATATTATGTGATAGATTGAAAATCATGAATGGAAAGATTTGTTAACTGTTAAGTTTTGGAAGTTCTTCCATGATTCCATTCCATTATGTAAGCACCTTGTAATTGTTTTTACCTTTTTAGTGGTAGTGGAACCTTAAGTCCTAAGTGGCTTCTGTCATTATTTCTTTTGTCTTTGTGTCTTCAAACTTGAATCTTAAGTGTATTTGTGTTTTCAATCCTAAGTCCTAAATCCCTTTTGTTTTTAGTCCTACATGCCTTTGTGTCTTCTGTCCTTAATCCAAAATGTTTTTATGTGGAGTATCTTAAGTTTTAAGTGTCTTTTGCTAATAACCTTTTTTATTTTTCTATCTTCTAGGATTTTTTGACTTTTATCCTAAGTCCATCAAACCTTTTGCCAATAGTGTCACTTGTCTTTGTGTTTTTTAAGGGTTTTTGTCCTAAGTCCATTGGGCCTTTTCCAACACTCTTTTTTATTTTTGTGTCTTCTAGGGGTCTTTTGTCTTAAGTCCATTGGGCCTAATACCAACACTTTTTTTTGTTGTTATGTCTTCTAGGTTCTATCCTAGGTCCACTGGGCCTTCTACTAACACTCTCCTTTGTCTTCGTGTCTTTTGAAGGTCTTTCCTCTTAAGTCCATTGGGCCTTCTTCTAATAGTCTCTTTTGTCTTTGTGTCTTCTAGGGGTTTTATGTCTCATGTCCTAAATCCATCCTGTTTTCTATTTTTGTGTTTTCAATGTCCTAATTATGTTTTCAATGTCACTATGTCTTTAGTGCTTCAATCCTAGTTATGTCTTTTGTCATTGTGTTTTCAGTGTTCATGTTTTCATTATGTCTATATTGTGTTTTTATGTCTATAGTCTTTATTTTTTTAATGTGTTTGTGTCTTCAATTAGTCTCAATGTAATTGTGTGAATATAATACACGTGTTTTTTTTTTAAAAACTGATCTAAGCTAAATTGTGTGTGTGTGAAGTCAAGGGCTAGATGGAAGATGAAATGGAAAGGTTTAGAAGACTTGCCTATGACTTAGAAACATCAATCATGACAAAAATTTAACCTTCACATTTTGATTCACATTTTTTGGAGTTTTTTTGAGGTTAATCAATTGTTGAATTTTAGTTTTTTGACTTTAATGGCAACCATGACAATCCTTTTTGAGATTTTGTTTTGCACTTTACCTTTAAAACTTGTAATCCTGCTACCTTTTGCAACTTGAAAATAAAATTGTCGCCATCTATTTTTGGAGTTTTTTTGGGGTTAATCAATAGATGGATTTTAGTTTTTTTACTCTAATGGCAACCGTGAAAATCCTTTTTGAGATTTTGTTTTGCATTCTACTTTCAAAACTTGTAGTTGTGTTACATATTGCAATTTCAAAACAAAATTCTTGCCTTATTTTGAGTTAAGAAAATTAAAGATTAAATATTCAACCTGTCTTTTAAAAGGGTCTTCCAAAAACCCTGATAAAAGAATCGGAGTGTACTCATCCGGGTTTTTGTCAAAGAACTAGGCTTTATACCTAGCTAATTATCGCCTTTAGCCCCTGCCCCCATTTCATAACTACCCCTCTTTGGGTTTCTAAAACCAAGACTCGGGTGGATCTTTATGTATTTTAAAAATTGATGAACTGGACTTGGGTGATTCTTTGAATTTTTTATTTTCAAATGCCTGGACTCAACTATTACCAATAAAAACAAACAACTACCCCACATTGGCACATAAATAGATGGGGGGTAAGGTTGTCTATGTTCATATCAAATAACATGGAGTCATGAATCATTTTTTAATCATTGTAATGATGATTAGACGTCCACATCACTTTGTCATCAATCATGGTTGTCATATAGATGAAATAAAAGTGATGAAAACTAATGTCTCCATCTTGTTATCACTTCATCATTTACTAATCACATGCCCCCATTAATATATGAGTATGGTTTTTTACACATGATTCAAAATAATAATTTATGATTAAAGTCATACATATAGTCATAGATCTTTTGATTGCAAAGGACATCAATTCTTTTAGTGACTTCTTTTTTTTGTTACATGTTATTAGAATTTTTGTGAGTGACACACTACATGATAAAAATCTTTAAGTAGTTTTATGCAACGCTGATGTGAAAGTTAATGAAAAGTTTTGCTACCTAAGTTTTTAGTACTTTGCAAAAAAAACTTGAATCAAATGTTGGATTGCCATTCTTAATGACAATCCCAAATTGTTTAAGATTTTTCCTTGCCCTAAAAAAGATGATAATCAATGTTTTATCTACACTTATTTTGGATAAGTTTACACGATAATGAATGTAATATAAGGGCAAAAAATGATCTTTCATTTTGGCTCCCTTGCACATATATTATTTTGTACTCAAACATTATTAATAACATACATCATATTGACTATTGTTGTTGATATGCATGATTTAATTCTTATTTTGATAACTAGTCTAAGTATGTGATTTTATGAGATTTTGTCTTTGTTATTTGGATACATCATATTGCGTGTAGCATGGTAAACAAGAACTCAGTACCAATGTAAAACTTAGTTTTTCAAAAATCATTGTTAACATATATGTCTACACCCATTGATGAATAAATAGTTTCAATAACTTTCAACATTCAATTCAAGTACATAATTTCGAAAAAAATTTGACATTTCAAAAAATAACATAATTGCCATTGAACTTGAAAATGTATTATGTATACATTATCCACTTCAAAAGTTATTCACAAGTAATCAAATCCATGAACACATTAACACATGCATTGATTCATTACACGAATTCTATTGTCCACATCTCAAAATTGAAATCAAACTACTCAATTTGAAGAAACCCAATCCCAAAGATTTGTGATCCAACAAACATGAATTTCAAAAATCACCTTCACATGAATGCACCCAATTTCTTTGTTTGGGGTAACTTAAGTATGATGTGTTGGCCTTCGGTTAAAAGCACCCATGAGGTACCATGTTAAAAATCTCAAAACCCATTGAAATTATTTCTAAATATTACAAATATCCCATGCTTAGATCAAATTATAAGTTAAGGTCTCCAAGTTTAGCTCTAACATTTTTTGGGCTTAATATGGCCACTAAGAGGCCTCACTCAAAAAGGTGAAAGGCACCAACGTGGGTGAAAGTTCACCTGTGGTGGGAAAAGGGCGAAAACCAGGTCCGCATATCGTAGGTACGGTTTTTCTTGCCCCCGCCCCGCAGCCTTAAACCCTAAAACAGTTTTATGTCTTTCTTTGTCTTCGTTGCGAGGGGTTTCTGTTTGCGCAAGAATTCAAGATCGCGCGAGCCCAAGACGGAGAAGCAGGAAATGTAGGTTTGGTTTTTTGGCACGCGCTTCGTTCGCAGGAACTGACTCCTTCAGGTTCCGGCTGGTGAAAAAATAGTACTTGATTTATTCTCAGGAACGGGCTCGTCGAGGTCGTGGCTAGGTTGAGGTTGGGTGCTGTTTTGAGCGGGAAAGGAGTACGAGGGGGAGCGGGAAGAGAAAGGAAAGTGTAAGCCATGCCAGGTGCGAATGTGATGAAAGCGGGCGGCAACACAGAGAAATACGTAGATACAAAGCGAAAGGATGACGTTCGCTATGCCAATATTCTGGCTGCCAAGGGAGTTGCGGACGCTGTACGCACGAGCCTGGGTCCGCGAGGTATGGACAAGATGTTGTCTACTGCAAATGGCGATGTCATTATCACCAATGATGGCGCCACCATCCTCAACAAGGTCTCCGACTTTCTTTGCCTTCTTCAAATAATTATCCTCCATACTTTGTGTTTCTTTTCACTCGCTGTCCCGATCTTGTATCGCTTTGTCACAATGTCGGCTGATCCTTGCGCCCCTTCCATAACGCTTGTCGCCAGATGGACCTGTTTCTCTGTCTCTTTAGGTTTGTCAAGGTTCTTGCCCGACTTTTTTTTTGGGTAAGAAAAGCGGGATTAGGGTTTCCGTTGGAAGAGGTGCTAACGTTCTTGTTTGGTTTTCTTTCCTGCATGTTGCATTCGTTGTGTGCATTTGATTTTACATGAGTACCTGGCTAGCATGGTCATCGGCAAGGGGGTGATCCATGCACTCATTTATGCATGATTTCAGAGAATGTTGGAAGGGATCAAACTTGAGCGTATGAAGGAAGTCCAAGCTGAATTTTGAGGTGGATGTGGTGCAGATGGAGGTGACTCAGCCTGCTGCCAAGATGTTGGTTGAGCTTTCGAAATCACAAGATATAGTTGCAGGAGATGGGACCACAACAGGTCAAACACTATATTTTGAATTGCAAGCAACTTACTTGTGCATTTGAAGTTTCTTTTGAGTATCAATTGGGTGTGCTCTTGTTTTGTCATGGGTTGCTGTAGAAAATGCAGGGCTACTGCAAAGATTAACAGGTTCCAGATATCTTTTAATTGTATTTGTTTCACTGGCCTAAATTGACCATAGTGGCCATACTAGAGTCACCTAACAGCTCCATTTTCAAAGAACTGCAGTTTGTGCCACATGGTGCTTAAGGATTCCCCAGAGCTGTTGGATTTCTGAGTTTGCAAATATAACTGTTTAACTCTAGGGCCATTGGTGATTTGACAGTGCTTGTCTAGTGTGAAGTGTACAATAAAAGTTCTAGCATGATGGCTGAATGTTGAGGAATATTTTGGTTGTGCAGTGGTTGTCTTGGCAGGTGCTTTGCTGAAGCAGTGTCTTAATTTGCTTAGTAAAGGACTGCACCCGACAATTATATCTGAGGCATTTCACAAGGCTTCTGAGAAAGCTGTAGAGGTGAGGTTGCTCTTGAGACAGACATGGTTCATGATCATCCATGCAACTAACAAGATGATCTCAATCCACAGGTGTCATTGTTGATTCTCGGTTGTGAACAACCAACATGACATCTGTCTTCAGTTATTCTGACTGTGGTGATTGTAGGGCTTTGTAAGCAGGAGCAACTTGAATAGGAGTTCGGTTTTTCTCACCTTGTGCACATTCACAGAGTGATGCCACCTTCTTTGATCTGTTTCTGTTTTTTTGGCTAGACCTGAAATATCCATAACCTCATCACCCTGTCATCTCTCAATTTTTTTCAGATTGACTTAAATGTTAATTATGGGGAAAAAATTCTAGGTACTTATGAAGTTAATTCTCAGGTGATGCTGCTTTTGATATCCAGGTGCTGACAGCCATGGCCATACCAGTGGAGCTTTCTGACCGTGAGGCACTAGTGAAAAGTGCCAGCACTTCCCTGAACAGTAAGGTATAAAAGTTGTGTCGTTTTAACATTGTACTGTGATCTTCTGTGTGGGCATCTCTGGCCTTGGGGCTTAGATGCTTGTTTTTATAGGGTTAACATGCAATGAAGTTTGCCCTCAGAAACTTCTTGCAGCTTGAATGAGGATACTACTGACTTTGTAGATTAGCTAGCTTGCTTGAGTGTGAGCTGACACATGACCAAGTCTTCCTGTTGCTTCTGGAAATGAGAAAGAAACTCAGTATGCTAGTTTTTGCCTGAAATTTTGAGCAGATTGTTATTTTCTCATCTGCACCCACTTTGGGGAGCTGATGAATGCAGTGGGTAGTAATTGCAGCTAGTCACTGCCATACATCATGAAGGTGATGGTCTGCAGCTTTGTGGGTGATGCTTGCAATGTAACGCACAAGGTTATGACCTCGCTCATTCTTGTTCTTCTTGTTGGGGTTTGGCAAACCTGACAATGGCTGTTATATTGGAGGTTTCTGCAATGCCACAGATATATGGCCCTCTTCAATATGTATTGCACTCATGCAGGTTGTATTAGTGCGCACTTGGAGGAGTCTTAGATTTTATTATCTTTGTGTCTGACTTGCTCCCAACATTATGTTGAATTCTTGCAGGTTGTAAGCCAATATTCATCATTGCTAGCACCAATGGCTGTTGATGCAGTATTGAATGTGATAGACCCTGGCCGACCTAATTCTGTTGACCTGAAAGACATAAAAGTTCTAAAGAAGCTTGGTGGCACGGTATGTGTATGTAGTCTTTGAAAGTGCTACTTGTTGTTGTGTGCCTCTTATCTACCTAGCTATAACAAACTACTTAATGGTGAATGTGGCATGTTGAGTCTTTGTTCAATTTAAAGCTTAAACTTTGAGGAGGACTTGTTTATTTCCTGGGATAAATCCCTCCTATTTATGTATTGGATATTTCTGGTTTTTCCTGATGCAGGTTGATGACACAGAGATGATCAATGGTTTGGTGTTTGACAATAAAGCAAGCCATTTGGCTGGTGGACCCACTCGAGTGGAAAATGCCAAGATTGGTCTAATTCAGTTTCAGATATCGCCTCCCAAAACAGACATTGAACAAAATGTTATTGTTTCTGATTATACTCAGGTTTGTTGTCATACCAATGGGGGGATCTGCTCCATGCTGTTCCTTAGGATTTTTCTTTCTCAAATTGTCGAAGGTTGATTTTTCCAGTTCTATTCTTTTCTTCTCAACTGAAGTCTGATTGCCATGTGGTTGGACAGATGGATCGGATTCTTAAGGAGGAGCGCAACTATATTCTTGGAATAATCAAGAAGATAAGAGCTACAGGGTGCAATGTGCTGCTGATCCAGAAGAGTATCTTGCGTGATGCTGTTACTGACCTGTCACTGCATTACCTTGCAAAAGCAAAAATTCTGGTTGTAAAAGATGTGGAGCGTGAGGATATTGAATTTATCAGCAAAACATTGAACTGTCTTCCCATTGCCAATGTAGAGCATTTCCGTACTGAGAAGCTTGGTCATGCTGACTTGGTAGAGGAAGTATCAGTCGGCAGTGGACGGGTATTGTCTTTCATCTTGTCCTTTCTGTTGTTGCATACAGTTCAAACTTAGAATATAACAGCTTCCTATACAAGAGTACCATTTCTATTTTTATGAATGTCAGTGAATGTTGATTTTCCGTTGTATGGATTCCTGTACAGAATCAGGGAGGACAAAAGGTGGTACTTTTAGCATTTGACCTCAATGAGTGAGTTGACATTACTGCAAATGATGTCCAGATTGTGAAGGTGACAGGGATCAAGAATATGGGGCGTACTACCACAGTGTTAGTCCGGGGTTCAAATGCTCTGGTCTGTCTCCTTGATTTGCTCTCCTGTCATGAACTGTTATCAGCAGCTTTTGCAAATGTGTCCCTATTCTCTGTGTATCCATTCTACTGTGCCAATGGTTTTTAGTAGTTGCTTCTGTGGGTGGCAGGTTCTTGATGAGGCAGAACGAAGTCTGCATGATGCCTTGTGTGTGGTGAGATGTTTGGTCAACTGGCGTTTCCTCATTGCAGGTACAATTGTGCTCTTGCTCTTCTTAGTTAGGTCTTTTGCTCATTAGTCTGGAATTGAATTCTCTGAAGGTTTTCAGGCAATTGATCTTCCTATATTCTCATTATCTGCCAACATTTCAAATGGCACTAGTCAGTGTATATGCATATTCATAAGATAATTGAGTTTGCAGGAGGAGGTGCGCCTGAGATTGAGGTGTCTCGGCAGCTGGGTGCTTGGGCAAAAACTTTGCAAGGGATGGACAGTTTCTGTATCCGTGCTTTTGCTGATGCTCTGGAGGTGATCTTTCTCTCTTGTGCTTATGACTGTTCCCTTCATTTGATATCTGGTTCTTGCATATTCTCTAGTGGTTTTGTTAAATGTCAGGTCAATAGTTTGAGTTGATTGAACTGATGGTGCTGACCCTTCGATGTTACTTCCTTACCCCATCTTACCTATTCTCCTGAATGTCTTCAATTGCTTTCTGCATTTGGTTTTGCAGCAACCAGATAACTGCTATGCCAAGTTATCATGAAACTTTGGGCAGAGGGTGGGGGTTGCCATATGTAGTGAAGAGGGTGAAACTTTATTTTCAGTGTTCTCCAGATACATTTCCTGCTATTAATCACATTGTGGCAAACTTTGTTGACGCTAGATGTGAAAAGTTATCTTGAACCAGGCTTTCTGTATGATGGATTTCATTTAGTTTAGGTTTCTTTGAGCTTACCAGCTGAGTTATGCTTGAAACAGGTGATTCCCTACACACTTGCAGAGAATGCTGGGTTGAACCCTATCTTAATTGTCACTGAACTTCGTAATCGGCATGCCAATGGGGAGGTAGTTCTTAATTGTGTTTTTGTTCCATCCCCTGTGTGCATTGTTGTATGTTCCATTTGTTTAGCTGTTTGGATGTTGATGTAATGGTCTGCTTATGGCAATATGAGCGTTTTAAGTACCAAATGGTGACCAACTGCAAGCAATGATGATTTGAAAATTTGTGTACCTATGGGCAGGTGAACACAGGAATCAATGTCCGGAAGGGACAAATTACAAACATATTGGAAGAAAATGTGGTGCAGCCATTGCTAGTCAGCACAAGTGCACTCTCACTGGCTACAGAGTGTGTGCGCATGATTCTCAAGATCGATGACATTGTCTCTACCCGCTAGAGTGGGAATTTTGGTTTCTTGGTAGATAGGTATGAATCTGTCAAGTCTGTCGTTCTTTATATCCACTGTAAGTTGTAGAAGTGGGAACAGGTTCACATCCCTTCTGGGTGTCCCTGTTCTTCCACAAAACACACAGCAAGCTGTGGACATTGTGTCTTCAGTTGAACACAGAACTGATTTCATGGCAATTTTGAGTATTTGAACATCAGAAATCCAAATGTTTGTTTTTGTTGAAAATTTGAAATGAAATGAAATTCAGTTCAAGATGTTCCAAGAACGGTTTTACAAGCAAGTTGGTACTCTTCTTTGTACCTTGCACAGGCAGATTGGTGGTTTTGAAGGCATCATGTATTGTTTCCAAGGAGACCAGCAACAAAGACTAGTTTTGGAGTTGCACATATCAATCAAATTCTTGAATTGAGATGCATTTGTTTACAAAACTAAAGGAATGTAGTGCCTGGATTACTACTGCCAGGGTGACACTTTGATGCTGTTGCATCAGTGAGATTTAGTTTAGGTCTCTTCTGAGAGACAGTGCAAAGGGTTGATACCTTGGCTAATTTTTGAAATACAGGCCATAAATAGCATGGATCTAATGATGCCAGTCCCTTTGCCATTTGTGGAGAGAGTTGAAGGAAAGGAATCTAGACTTTGTTCAACTGGAATGTGAATGTAAATCACACAAAGGGAGCAGAGAAGTTGGGGTTTATTGCACATGGACGGTTACTGTTTGTTCTAAAAACTCCTCCCTCATAATCAGGTCGGGAAGACCGAAAGTGTAGATAACCTGACTTCCTTGTTGGAATTGAGCATCAGAAATTCACATTACCAGCACTCCAAACTGTACCAAAACCAGAAAGGACATTCTCACAAATCAAGCCACAAAAATTAAGGCCACTAAATTCCCACACTGTCCACTGATAGTATCTCCTACCCAAATCAAGGAATTTTCTGACCAGATTTAAGATGGATTGAAGAGTATGTGCCAGAAGAAAAAGAGACAATTCTGATGATATAAAAGAGTTTTCTGTAAAGTCAGCCTTTCTTTGGCCTCCTTTACCCCCTATCCCCTCTTGGAGTGAGGTTTGCAAAGTAATGAGATTTTATTAAATCTGGGAACAAGGTTTGAAATTATTATAATAGTTGCACAGCTGTGTGACAAAAAGTCAGGCGAAGCAAAGTGACCAAAAGAAGAGTACAGGAGAAAAAACCCGTCAGAACGCTCGCGGTCCATCAACTACCGGGACTAGGTCACCGGCAGGACGTTCATCTGGCGAGGGGCTCCAAGCCGAAGCTGGAGCAACCACCGCAGCAATCGCGCTCAGGACAGCGAGCAATTTCTCATCGTCCGGGATGTGGGTCTTGTCTATGTTAGAGAACACAGATCAAATGTACGCACTATAGAACAGATCCTGTTCAAGTATAGTCGTGGTAGACATTTGCTTCTAAACGGTTTATATAGACTCTATAAAAGTTTTTTCATTCAATATGGGTTATATGGGAAGCGAGAAAGCCACTCAAGCCCTTCCGCTTTTCTGCAGGTCCAAAGAGACCGAACCATCAGCATGTGGCTGAACCAGTTTTTCGTTTTCCTGAAATTAGTCGCGAGGCCCACGATTCCATTCTCTTTTTTTGTTCCTAGAGAATTCCTGCTAATCTCGTAGAGAGAAGCACGATCTTCCATGGCTTTGTGATAGTTTCAAATTGGCTGTAGTGCAGAGTTTTGAAAAGAGGGTAGAGGGGGAGGTTTTCTTTCTCCTAGATCCTCACTCTTTGGGTGTGTTCTGTAGAACCACCTGAAGCAAAGGCGACTGGGAAAATTGGAAAGGAAGAAGGAGGTAGTTTTCCAATAAGATCTCCTTCTTATTAAAAAGTATGCCTTTGCTTACCACCACCTTAAAAAGCTTGGTGAAATTTCAACAAAGTTGGCAAGCTCGTCAATCTTTTCTCCTGCAAAAAGAACTAAGTGCCACATAATTTTCCTCTGGCATCCCTTTACTGGGTGGGTTATGTCTGCAAATAAAACTCAGTCATGAGTTGTGTGATTACACCCACAACAGTCAAGCTCAATCCGAGGTAAGCCATGTGATGTTTTCACCATGTCTTTTCACCTTGTGAACATTTCTAGTCACAAAAGTAGGACAAGAAGTTGTATAGTTTACATGCCATGTGGTGGTAGTCTCTGGCATATCTTCAGGGAGCGAGTTTGAACATGGTTCAGATGTGTTTTGCAATGGTACTTTGTACAATGGAGCACAATGTGAACCCTTTGATTTGACCTATTCATACACTAATAGCCAATATTCTTGTGTCAATATACTAATAGCCAATATTCTTGTGTCATATACACTAATAGCCAATATTCTTGTGTCAATATACTAATAGCCAATATTCTTGTGTCATATACACTAATAGCCAATATTCTTGTGTCATATATGTATATATATACGAGTAGTCTGTGGGGGCTGAGTTGCATATTCTAAATGACAATATATGTTTTGCAAAAACAACGTTGTTTGGCGATGATGTTGAATTCTAGGGATTTTGATGAAATGTTGAGCCAACATCCCATAACCTTCACGAAGCATTGTGAAGATCTCTCCTTTGTAAAGGTTATTGGAGATGGAAGAAAGTAATGCTTTGTAACAATCAATGTCTTTTGTTATCTTTGATTGGATTGAGTAGTGCAACATTGGAATCTGAACAACACTACTTCTGAGATGCAGATGGCGGTTATAGGCAAGGGGTGGTGGCATGGGCAAAATGGACCAGGACAAGTAGCTAGATGTGGAGAAGGAGTTGCAAGTAGACCATAAAAAGAGGTGGAGTTCCCTTCCAAAATTGCACAGTCAATGAATGAGGTACATGGATTGTCCTCTACTTTCTACTAGTTTGAACCCCGTGCCTAATGCACAGGTGTATGTGTATTTGATGGTACATATTACAAAATTACAATTACAAACTACATTTCCAAAACCTCTTTTATATACGACATTTCACATGTATCCATCGGGACCCTGGCCGCTGAAAATCTTGATGTTTGCACTGCTTGTGACCTGTGAGATAGCAACATACAGCTGACCATGGGAATAGACCAGAGACAACAAATATACCCCAACAGTGTTCAACTTGTAAGTAAGTAGTAAGTTACTTATTTAGTAGGTATCAATCTGTTGAAAATTATTTCTTTGTTTTTGTATGTTGATAAGTTCCAGTATCCAGACCCCCTCCCTGTTCATAATGG